>Ga0208127_1000025_pt1 | contig 67305 bp, 57 predicted proteins | sample ETNtaG_6_FD_185751 | JGI IMG/M metagenome (GOLD analysis project Ga0208127, IMG submission 185751) | Marine microbial and viral communities from oxygen minimum zone, Eastern Pacific Ocean - ETNP201306SV45 (SPAdes) (version 2) | ecosystem: Environmental > Aquatic > Marine > Oceanic ... | reverse complement strand
AATTGCGATTGTACTATTTTTAATCTTTGCCACCATGTAATTGTGACGCAAATCAGCATCTGTTTCTTCTTCAATAGTTTGATCATCTATTTCGGTGTCGTTTGCTATGGCAACCTGATTTTTTAACTCCGAAAAAACTAAAGTAGATATTTTTTCTGGTGAGAAAATGAAAAGATTTTGTTCACCATACCAAACAATATCTTTGAGGAGGTCACTCGTATTTTCTTCTTCAACGAATACTTCATTTTTTTGGTTGGTTGCAGGATTAACGGAAACAATACCAACATGCGTTTCCATAGTAAGTGCAAACATAATTCCGTTGTAATTTATTGTTATAATAGCACTGGGCGTTTTTTCTAAATCGATATTCCCATCTTTTTTAACTTCACTTGTTTTTAAATAGCTTTCATTGCTTTGGAATATTGGTAGAAGCCTTCCTCTATATTCGGTTGTGCCAACGCAAGACCGCAAAAAACCTTTCAGGGGTGATATCGTACCATAATCATTTGTTATCTCAGTTACATAGGCTACCGGTATTCCAAAAAGGACACCTGCGCATTCGTATACAAACACCTCGGTTGTATCTACTAGCTCCCCATTTTTTGGTTCTTTCTTTTTAACATTAGGGACCGCTGTCGGTTCAGTATATGTGGATTCTGAGCTTTCTGGTTCTGAATTTTTTTCCTTTTTTGATTTTTTCTTTTTATCTTTTTTTGTTTTGATCTTAACTGCCGTTTCTTTTTGTTCAGGTTCTGGATTTAATTTTTTTGGGGGGTCTATGGCAGAACTTGGTAGAGCATCTACCAATTGGTTAAACTTCGCCTCTGAAATATTTTTTGGTGATATTTTATCAAATTTTTTAGCCAAAAACTAAACCTCATCCTTCAGCAAGCTCAGTGCTTCATTTGTTAAATCCACCAGTTCGTTTGTTGCTGTTTTATTGTATCCAATTACCGATATCTTATTTACGTTGGTTTCTGCAAAACATACTCTTTGTGAAATAGATGTATTGGCTACCTGTACTCCATCCTCTTTTAATTGCTCTATGACGTGTGCTAAAATCGAACTTCTTTTATTAACACCGTTTAAAACGGTCAAAATAGGTGGTTTTAGTTCACTTTGACTCGATTGCTTCAGAAACACCTCGATCCACCCTTGGCCAACTAGGTCATCTCTTGATACCCGACATGGTGTTATTATAAGCGAAGACTGAAGAAGAAATTGTGCCATTTCTTTAGTCAGACTTCCTTGCGTATCAATCATCAAGAAATCAAAGTCTTTTGCTGAGCCCACTTCTGCTTGATCTATTATTTTAACTTTTGATAATAGTTTGTCTTTTGTTTCTGCTATCCAATCTTGAGAACATTTCTGTTGGTCTGCATCGACTAAAGCTACTGAATAGCCAGCACGTATCAAAATGGCTGCCATATTAATGCATAGGGTGGATTTTCCTGACCCGCCTTTAACATTTGCGAAAGTTATGACTTTTGCCACCATTAAATCCTTACACATTATAAGAAGTTTATGCCGTGTAGTTTGATAACACTGTATTTGATTGTAAAAATCAAGTTTTGGGCGATTTATAAATTTTTAAAAATGAAGTTATAATTATATTGTCGTCAATATTTTTTAATAATGGTATAGTAAAATACTGTATTACAAAAAAGAAACCCCAAAATGGAAACGAATTTTAGAGCTATCGCCACGTGTCTTTTGGCTTATTTTTGCTTTGATCTTATGAGTGTTCATGTGCGAATATTATCTGATACATATTCGCCCCAAGAGCTTTCTGTATATAGAAATGTTATTGGCGTTGTCCCCGCAATTTTTTATATTTGGTATTCTGGGGAATTAAGTCTTAATTTTTCGTCTTATAAGATTGAAAGATGGAAACTTGCTGTAGCTCGAGGGTTTGTGGTTGCAGTTGCGCAACTATGTTTTTACACAGCGTTGTCAAAATTAGAACTGGCAACTGTGTCAGCTTTAGGTCAGGTGAGCGCGCTCTTCATAGTTCTACTAGCCATTTTAATTTATAAAGAAAAAGTTGGTTTTTGGCGTTGGTTTGCAGTTATTATTGGTTTTCTTGGCGCCGTCATGATCATAAGACCTGGTTCGGACATTTTCTCATGGTATTCACTTTTACCGGTTGGTGCCGCTTTTTGTTATGCTACATCAATTATAACTTTAAGAAGTTTCAAAAGTTCTGTTTCGAGTGCGATTTTGTTTTTATATTCAGCAATATCTGCAGCTCTTGGTGCGATCGTGTTAGCGTTGGCTTCAATTGAGTTCACGCCCATTCAATCTTGGACAGATGGTATTTTTATTATCTCCATGTCAATTTGTGGAGGTTTTGGTGTTGTGTTTTTAATGTATGCCTTTCGTAACGCTCCATCAGCTTTGTTAGCTCCCTTTAGTTATTTTGGTATACTAACATCATTCCTCATTGGGTGGTTGGTATTTAATGAATTCCCAATAGACACCATATTTCCGGGGGTTATTTTCATTGTGCTTTCTGGTTTAGTTATCATTTGGCGCGAAAATCGAAAGGCTGCGGATTAATACTACTGCATACAGTATAATGTTTTGCCTCAAGATTAGCTTTCGTACCGTGTAGCGCCACGTTTAAATTGATCAAATTTTAACTTAACGTGGATCGGCTGATGTGCTCTTTGCAAACAACCTTGTCTGGGGCAGGTATGACAATTTGTTCCAATTTTTGTATAAAGCGTTTTCTCATCTAAATTGAAACCTTTTGCGTAACCCAGCTGTTCAGCATACTTTGCCTCGCAGCCTAAAATTAGTAATAATCTTCTATCTTGAGTTCTCCGAGAAAAAACTGGTCGTTCTACTGTTCGAGCTATGCTGAAATATTGTTTTTCATCCCAAAGCTCGATAAATTGGGGGATGATTATATCCGGGGTCTGGAAAGCAGAATGAATATTCCATACCGGACAGCCACCACCTTGATCTGAAATTTTATTGCTTACTCCAGAAACTCTTTTGGTAACGTTGCCGGCTCTGTCTTGTCGTATGAGAAAAAATGGCACAAACGAATTATCTGCACCATGTATTGTGGTTAATCTGTGACATACTTGTTCAAATGTTACGCCAAGACCCGCAGCTATTCTGTCAATATCATAATTTGTTCTTTTAGCGAGCACCGTAAATTCGCTAAGTGGCATAAGTATCGATGCGGCGACGTAGTTAAAAAGTTCTGCTCTTAATTGATCTAGATTTTCTAAATTTGGGTTTTGTATTTTGTTAATAATATCGTTAACTTCTTTTTCTGCTTCAAGTTTTGCTATTACGAATGCTAGTTGAAAATTTCTGTTAGCTTGGTTTAAGGCTTCGGACAGATAAATTCTTTTATTCTGTTCATCGAATTCTCTGAGTGTTCCAGACATAATTGATAATCTTTGCACTTCAGAAAGTATGCTGTGTTTTGTGCGTAAATGTCGTTTTAACAGCGCGTAAATATCATCCTGGGGCCCTCCAATGATGGAGCGAATTTCTTGAGCTTTATCCTCGAGAGTAGAAAAATGATTAGAGTGCTTTTGTAAGAATGAATAAATGGAACTTTCTTGTGAGTTCCCTAAGGTTTCAACATCAGTTATTGTATTACCTGTTTTTTGGGTGTGCTCTGCAAGCTTTTGATAGGCGTTATAGAGATCCACAAATTGACTTATGAGATTTGGAGCGTTCTCAATAGCGGCTCTTATTTCTTGAAGATCAGGTTGCTGACCGGCAAAAATAGGATCTTTTACGATTGCTCGGATTTCATTGAGTGCCTCGAATTCATTAGAAGATGTCAGTTCCTTGGCATCAATTTTATAGATATCTGAAAGAGCAAGCAGAACAGCGACGGAAATACTTCGCTGATTGTTTTCGATCAAATTAATATATGCAGGACTTACTTTTAACTCATTAGCTAAATATGATTGCGTTTGCCCAGCACTTTTACGTAATTGACGTAACTTTGGGCCAATAAATATCTTTGCCATATTAACTTTTTAACAAAATGTAAAAAAGTGTCAATAACAATTTACTTTTTAACACTAATATTATTGCGTATTGGGAAAATTAAATAATATATTATTGCGTACGGAAATATGACGGGGGGTGAACCGCATATTCTTCAACATTATTAACAGTAATTAATCGTGGGAGAATTAAACATGGTTTACAAAAGTCTTAAAACTTCAATTATGGGTTTGGTTGCTGGCACATCAATGATTTTTGGTGCTAATGCAGCTATTGCTGGAGATTGGCAGCCTCAAAAACCTATCACAATGGTTATAATGGCAGGCCAAGGCGGCGGTGCGGATAGAATCGCACGTTTGTTTCAGTCAATCATTCAAAAAGAAAATCTAGCTAATATGCCAATACTTCCAGTTAATAAAGGTGGTGGTTCTGGCGCTGAAGCACTAAGATTCTTGAAAGATCAAGAAGGTGATGCACACACTGTGATGGCTACCCTCAACAGTTATTACACAACACCATTAAGAAATGATATTGGTGTTGATATAGCTGAGTTTAACCCACTAGCTCGTATGGCTATGGATACATTTGTATTATGGGTTAACGCAGACTCTGACATCAAAACATTAGATGATTATGTAGCTGCTGTTTCAGCTGCTGGTGGAAATTGGAAAATGGGCGGTACTGGTACAGGACAAGAAGATAGTCTTGTCACAGCAATGCTTGAGAAAGAATTTGGGATAAAGCATACTTATGTTCCATTTAAAGGCGGCGGAACTGTTGCTAAAAACTTGGTAGGTAATCATATCGACTCGACTGTGAATAATCCTGCTGAGCAAATGGGTTTCTGGAAAGCTGGTAAAGTACGTCCGATTGTTGCTTTTACGCCAGATCGTCTAGATGTTTTCCCAGATGTTCCAACTGCAAAAGAGCTTGGTCATGAAATAGTTTATTGGATGCAGAGATCATTCGTTGCTCCAAAGGGTATGCCTACGGCTGCTGTTGATTACTACACAGAACTATTTGAGAAATTAGCTGCAACCGAAGAGTGGCAGACTTATGCAAAAGAAAAAGCTCTAGTGGCAGATATGATTACTGGAAGTGAATTGCAGGATTACTTCTTGGACGAACGCGCGAAGCACAAGCAAATTCTTGCTTCTAGCGAGTAGACTACCCCTAAGTCATCCAAACTCCGTGCGTGTTTATTTTACGCGCACGGAGACTGAATAAAATCCACATGTGAGTGATGTTATGATTAATGCCGATAGGATAATCGCCTCTCTTATAATGATAAGCGCGCTTTACTTTATGTGGCACGCAGTATCACTTCCAATAGGCTGGAATGGACTAGAAGGTGGTCCTGGTGGTGGAGCGTTCCCTTTTTGGCTGTCTTTGGTCATGCTGCTATGTGCTGCAGGGGTATTCTGGCGTAGTACTTCTGGAAGTAAATTCCAAAGATTTGCTTTTGATATGTCTATGGTTAAGCCAATTTTCCTCGTTTCAGTTGGCTTAGTGTTTACAGTATTTCTGACATCGATGATTGGTGCACATCTAGCAGTATTTTTATTCCTATTTTGGTATCTGAGATTTGTTGGAAAACACTCGCTTAAGTTATCTGTCGCGATTTCCGTTATCACTCCAATAATTATGTTTTTCTTTTTTGAAGTCACGCTGAAGATAATGTTGCCCAAGGGGGTCAGTGAGCCTTTGTTTTTGCCTTTATATGCAATGTTTTTTTAGGACTGTAAGAAAATGGATCTCTTGACACTTTTATCTGATGGTTTTGCAACTTCACTATCACCTTTCAACTTGATGATAGTTATCCTTGGCGTTACTGCGGGTCTCTTTATTGGAGCAATGCCGGGTTTAGGTTCAGTAAATGGCGTTGCTATCGTTCTTCCATTAACTTTTATAGTGCCTCCTGCTTCTGCAATAATTTTACTAGCTGCAATATATTATGGAGCGATGTATGGCGGAGCAATTTCCTCCATTTTATTAGGAATACCGGGTGCTTCTACAGCAGTAGCCACCACGTTTGATGGACGACCAATGGCACAAAAAGGGGAGGCTGCTTTAGCCTTAATTGCTGCAGCTTTCGCATCTTTTGTCGGTGGAACTGTCGCTGTGATTTTATTCACATTATTTGCTGTCCCATTAGCAGATGTTGCTCTTGCATTTGGTCCTGCGGAGGAATTTGCTCTAGTTCTTCTCGCTTTTACTACATTTGTCGGCTTGGGCGGTGACGATATACTGAAAACTATTATTATGATTTGCTTGGGTCTTGTTCTTTCTACAGTAGGCCTGGATTTGATTTCAGGCCAACCGCGATTGATATTTGGTGACTTGCCTGGGTTTTACTCTGGAGTTTCCTTTTTGGTTTTAGCCATTGGCGTATATGGCATTGGTGAAGTGCTGTATACAATAGAGACGTCAAAATCTAATCCAACCGTAAGCAATGCTAAAATTACCTTTAAAGATGTAATTTCAGGTTTAAAAACCATGAGGCGTTACACAAAAACGATGTCTCTAGGTTCATTTTTAGGCTTTTTTGTTGGTATGCTTCCAGCAGCAGGAGCAACTCCAGCTTCTTTGATGGCGTATGGTTTGGCTAAACAAACTTCAAAGAAGCCTGAAACATTTGGAAAAGGTAACATAGAAGGGGTAGTCGCGCCTGAGACAGCAAATAACGCTGCCTCAACAGGTTCATTATTACCGATGTTAACTCTTGGCATTCCAGGCTCGCCAACCACAGCTTTATTACTTGGTGGCATGGTGATGTGGGGATTAATGCCCGGGCCTATGCTCTTTATAGATCAACCTGACTTTGTTTGGGGTCTCATTTCATCACTCTACACTGCAAACGTTGCAGCCGTTTTGATTAATATTGCATTAATTCCACTTTTTGTCTGGGCATTGCGAATGCCTTTTTCAGTGTTGTGCGCCATAGTTTTGGTACTCTGCATCGTTGGTGGTTTTGCTCCCAATCAAAAGATGCATGACGTTTGGTTGATAGTCGTATTTGGCTTCGCTGGATATTTTTTGAGAAAAGCAGATTATCCTTTAGCTCCATTAGTTTTAGCGCTTGTTTTAGGACCTTTGATGGAAAAAAGTTTTCGTCAGACCTTAATCGCTGAACAAGGCAACATTTTCGCTTTTATCGAGAGGCCATTATCGGCCACATTTATATTTCTTTCGTTGCTATTCTTTATCTGGCCGATAGTTGGGTTATTGCGAAAGAGCAAGCAAGAGCACCCTCACTTTTCAAGCAAACGACCAAATTTTTCAAGACAGAACAGTTAGGAAGAGAATTAAAATGTCAAAGCCAAAATTACTCATAACAAGACGTTGGCCGAAGGCAGTTGAGGAAGCTGCGGAACAGGATTTTGATGTAACCCTTAATGAAAAAGACATACCTTTAACTATTGAAGATATGCAGAATGCGTTGAAAAATTACGATGCTATTTCTCCGACCGTAACAGATGTTCTTAATTCGCAAGCTTTTGAAATTCAGAATGTGCGTTGTAAAATTCTTTGCAATTACGGTGTTGGATATAGTCACATTGATTTACCAAGTGCAGAAAACTTAGGGATTTGCGTAACTAACACACCAGATGTCTTAAGCGACTGCACAGCTGATATCGCCATGACCTTGCTGCTTATGGCAGCTCGACGTGCTGGTGAAGGCGAGAGAGAATTGCGAGCAAATAAATGGATTGGCTGGCGTCCGACCCATATGATTGGTGCAAAAGTAACGGGTAAGACTTTAGGAATAATAGGTTTTGGCCGTATTGGACAAGCAATGGCCTCACGTGCACATTTTGGTTTTGGAATGAAAATAAAAATATTTTCACGATCTAAAGTTAGTGACGATGTATTGAGCAAATATAATGCTGAGCAGTTGAATTCTGTAGATAACCTTTTAAAGCAATGCGATTTTGTGTCTTTGCATTGCCCTGGCGGCGAACCTAATCGTCATTTAATTAATTCTTCAAATTTATCTCAGTCAAAGCGAGACTTAATTCTTGTAAATACCGCTAGAGGCGAAGTGGTAGACGAAGTTGCTCTTGCAGACGCTTTAAAAAACAAAGTTATCAGAGCTGCTGGATTGGATGTTTTTGATGGTGAGCCAAAGATAAACCCAGTTTTATTGTTAGCGCCTAATCTTGTGATGTTACCGCACCTTGGCAGTGCCACGTTGGAAACAAGGGAAGAGATGGGTTTTAGAGCTCTTCAAAATTGTAAAGCCTTTTTTAAGGGAGAGGTGCCTTTGGATAAGGTCGCGTAAATCGAATTTGGTGGAATTTTTAAAATTTAAAATTAGCTAGGAACTTAGAGGATGATATTAAATATGTTTGAAAAACTTACTATACCAAATACTCTTGCTGCTGGACCTGGTCCAGGAAATACAGATCCACGTGTTTTAGAACAATTTTCTAAAGCTGGGTTGGCGGATCACATGCACCCTGACGTTTTGCGTGGTATGAAGGAGTGTAAATTCATGCTCCGTGAAGTTTGGGGGACGAGAAACACCTATACATTCGGTGTTGCTGGTACTGGCTGGAGCGGACTAGACGCTATGATCTCTGCTGTTCAACCAGGAGATAAGGTTTTAGCTTTTGTTAATGGTACTTTTTCTGGTATCGATGCGCTCTCACTTCGAATGAAAGCAGCAACGGATGAGGAATTAGCTGCAAATTCTTTAGATCCAGACGCAGCTAGCGTAAAAGTCGTTAATGTCCCACATGGTCAATCAGTAAGTGCTGATATTATTGACCAACATATGAACGAATATAAGCCTAAGTGGGCTTTTATGGCGCACTATGAAACTGGTTCAGGTCGGGTCAATGATATTAAATCATTTTCAAAAGCCTGCGTACGTAACAGTGCAATGGGGCTTGTTGATGCCGTCAGCTCATTGGGTGTTGGTGATTTTAGGATCGACGATTACCCTGGAGTAGTAGCTTGGGCTTCCTGTCCACAAAAGGGCATTAGCTGTCTTCCGCTAACTTATGCACCAGTAAGCTTTGCCGATAAGTACATAGAAGTTTTGAAAGCTCGAGGTGCAAGAACATTTGTCCATAACCCAATCTTTGAAGCGAGGCATTGGGGAATAATTGATGGAAAGGACGTAGATAAAGGTGTTTATCACAGAACGCATTCAGCTTATGCCGTTGCAGCGTTTCATGAGTCCCTTCGCTTAACTTTACAAGAAGGTATTTCTAATAGAGCTGCCAAGTATATGAAGTTTGAAAAAGTTTTAAGTGCTGCATTTAGGGCAATGGGATGTGATGTGACGTCGGATATGACTTCGCTAGTTGTGTTAAATCTTCCAGAAAACCTTGCGGGGCGGGAAATGGAATTTGTTCAACATTGCAGGTCAGAAAACTTTGGTATTTGGCCAACACTGTCTGAACCGGTACAAGTAAGAGTAGGCATTCTTAATCTTTTAAGTGATGAGTCTATAGCTGAAATTATCAATAAATTTGGTACAGCTCTAAAGGAGTTGGGTGGCAACTTTGATGATAATCTGGTTTCTCTAGAAATGAATAAGATGTCGGAACAAATAGCTGCAGAGTAACATAAGATTTGCTATTTCAAGTTAAGCCTCGGAGCTTTTGTTGATTTTTAACTATCGCGTCAATGTCTTGAAAATTTAAGTTCGGATATTGGCGTGATATTTCATAAATTTTATCTTCATGAGATTTAGAGGACCAGGCTCCGGTTGAAGTGTCCGTCAGAAATTCTGTGAACATATCTACTGGGTTAAGCCAATCGTAAGGCCCCTCCAAATACATTTTATATATGTCTCGCTCCAAACTCATTTTCTGACTTATGACTTTCGTGTTATTTTTCTAATTGCCCAACAGGAATGTACCAATGACAGAACTGAAAAAGCACCGCCAATGAAAATTATTTCAAAAATTGCTGGACCATTCAACTCAGAAAACAGGGCAGCATATGTTATTATAGATAATAAAAATATCGAAATAGCTATTCTGAATTTATACTCGCTAAGTTTTGTTTCATCATACATATTTAAATCTTGTTTGTAAAAACTGGTCAGAAATAATTTTTGGCTGAATCAGATATAATTCAAAGCTAAGTAAAATCAAAAAGTGAAAAGTTTTGCTAATCAAAAAAATGATCTGATAAAATTTCATAGCATAGATGCTTGCATTTAAAGACAAAATTCCGTCACGGAAATTTAAATTAAAAGTGTAAAAAATAATTGACACTTTTTTAAAATTTTACTTAAATAGAGTTGTCGAGCCAATGCCTGTGAACAAGGATGACTTCGTTTAGGGGAAAACTCGACGCGGAATTTGTCTATTGTTTATGTTCATCACCCTGATCTTTAAAAATAGATAAGTTTCAAACTGTTGGTGGGCGCTCATACTTGAAGTATGGGCGCTTCCATCTTTCATAATTTCTAATCTTAATGGTAATGATTTTGTTTATCGGCTATTTTTAGCCGATTATGTGACAGGAAAAGTTGACACTATGAGATTTGATTTTAGTATCTAATGCTTACTAATAAATTTGGGGGTTATAATGGAATTGTTCAGTTTTTCGGTGTCTACGCCATTTTGGATTTGGCTGCTATTTGCTTTAGCTACAGCCTATTATTACGACATCATGAAAAAGCGTATAAATCGATTAGAGCAAAGGCTTTTAGATCTGGATGGATAGGTTTAGGTAATTATTTTCCTAATATTTATGTTTCCAAAATTTTCTACGTGGGACGCGCACGGCTAGCATAAACATTAGTAATGGATTTCTAAATCGTCGTAGATCCAAAGCTTCAAAAACGCCAATTGTTTTAATTCCTTTGATGCGTGTTGAAACAGTTGCTCGACTATAAAACGGCGCATCTAAAAGACTTTTCTCTTGTCTCGGCTTATACTCTTTGTCGCACCTTGTTTCTCTCCTTATGCCCCAGAGTGATCGGGAAAACCTTTTATTTTTCGGGGCATCAGTTATATCTGAGGGTATTCCATCACTTTCGAAATGAAATCCAAATTGATATTGCTCGTTATTACGTAATTCCAAATCATAAAAGCAGGAAGTGCCTGTTTTTAGTGGAAACCGACCCCAAGTCCAGTAATCAAAATCTTGCTCTAAAGCTCTAGTTCCAAAATTTGCGTCAAAATATCCATGACCCGTCCACTGCCACTCTGGTTTATTTAGATCGACATCTATTTCCGCTGTAGGGGCAAAGGGGCGCCAGACATGTGTTCCTTCTTTCGTCAAAGGTAATTCAACGTCCGTTATGCCAGTAGGCTTGAGCGTAATTGTACCTTTTAGTTTAGAAATAAAGGGTAGGCTGCTTATCTCATCAATTTCTATAACCAATTTTTTTTCTGTTTGATCCCAAGTCAAAGAGGATGGTCCAATTGTAAGTTTATGAGCCTCCTGAATGAGAGCGCTATCCCCTCTATCAGTCATCGCAAACCGGCCTTTTTTTCCATATGTTGCGATATTTAAGCAAACATTATTTTGAGGCTTTTTTCGTCCAGACCACTTATACCAGGGTGAGAAAACTGATCCAATGAACGCAATTATTGAAACAGCTTGCCCAGTATTTGGTTCGACCCCGTCAATATACCACCATGCATATCCGTTTGGGGGAACTTCTAGATTAAAATTTGGCTCTTTATCATCTCCTCTACCGCTAGCAGGGCGGAGAGCGTTGCCATTGGAACCCCAGCCCCAGGATGCACTCCTCCTCCCACTAGAAATAAGTTGTTTATCGAAGTCACGCATTTGGGGCGTTGAAAAGTTGCCATCATTCCGTGCGGGCTCTGCCCGTAAAGGGAACCTTCTGTAGCTGGAAATAAGTTGTTGAAATCTTTTGGCGTCGTAAGATTCTTTCTTTCCAATTCTACTTGAAAATTGAGACCAAAATTTTTGAAACGTTCCAAAGTTACTGATTTGCATATCTCAAAATCCTCTTTATTTGGTTTTCGTTTTGAAAGTGGTGGTGCATTTAGTATGATTTCAAAACGCTCAGTCCTCTGCTTTTTGTTTGATACATCGCGGTCTTGGGCGCAGATATAAAGCGTTGGATCTTTTGGAATTTTCCCCTTTTGAATTTCGTAAAACTCAGAGTTGACTTCATCAGAAAAGAATACGTTATGATGGACTAAATTTTTATTTACGTGCTTTGACTCAAAGCCCCAGACATTAGCTGATAGACTTCTTGGCGTGTTCCTTGTTTTTTTTGTAACTTTACGCAATCCTTCTCCAAGTAACCCTAAAGCTAAGGCTCTAGGGTCACCGTTGAAAATTATTGCATCAGCCTCGTAATTGGTCCCATCATCAAGGCAGACCTTATTAACCAAGTGCTTTGATTGTTGTATTTCGATAACCTGATGACCGTAGATAAATTCTACTCCTCGATCCTCCGCAAGCCTTTCAATCGCTTTGGCAACGGAGCTAATACCGCCTTTCACAGTCCAAACCCCTTTAGCTTCTGCCTGCCAGACTAGCGCCATTAGCGCTGGGGAATTGAGAGGGGAGCCACCAACATATGTGGCATACCTACCAAATAACTGTTGTAACTTAGGTTCCGAAAATTTGCTTTTTAGATATTTATCTAAAGTTCTGAAAGGGAAAAGGGCTGGTATTACCGTTGGCGTTTTACATATTTCTTTTAGAATTTCAATTGGAGCTGGCGATACAGTTTTCATTACGGGTTTTTCAAAACAAGTGAACATTTTTTCAGTTGTATGAAAAAACTCCATATATTGATTGGCGGCATTTGAGCCAAATACATTTCTTATTTCATCAAATGTATTATTTTTATTGGTAAAAAGGTCAAACTCTGTGCCGTCTGACCACCAATGCCTGGCCAGGATATTTTGTTCTTTTAATTCAAGATGATCAAAAATATCTTCTCCAACCTCTCTGAAGAGATTTTGAAAAATGGGTAGCATCGTCAATACTGTTGGGCCTATGTTGATTGGGCCGGAATTAGCTTCAAGAGTTCTTATTTTTCCACCAGGGTATTCTGAGCGTTCAAATACTTTTACTTCAAAACCCTCGTGGGCCAATTTTAAAGCTGATACGAGTCCCCCAATTCCAGCGCCAACAACTGCAATTTTTTTACGTTTTCGCATTATGGGTACGTCTTTGGCCATAATGAATTGTTGACTCTAAGTTAATATATGTCCAGAATAATTTACAGTTATGTAAATATTTATTGTCACAAGGATTTCATCTCTTGATATCAAGGATAGAAGAGGCAATTCAGAAAAACTTATGTTCTTCGTCTATAGTTGATAAGTTTCCGGAAAGCCTAAGAAGCGCTATAGAATACTCCGTTTTCCCTGGTGGCGCCAGAATACGGCCAACTATTTTGATGTCGGTAGCTAAGGCGTGTGATGATGATATTCCGGAAATTACAGATGCTGCCGCCAGTGCGCTTGAGATGATACATTGTGCAAGCCTTGTACACGATGATCTGCCTTGTTTTGACAATGGAGATACTCGGAGAGGTAAGCCGACAGTTCATAAAGCCTATGGAGAAAACACGGCTGTATTGGCGGGTGACAGCTTAATTATTAACGCTTTCAGTTGCCTAGCATTGGCATCAAGGCACTCACATTCTCGAGTTGCAAATTTAACTCTTTGCCTCTCAAAATTTTCGGGATTTCCCAATGGTATCTGCGCTGGGCAGGGGTGGGAAAATGAGTTGAATATAGATTTAAAGTCATACCATATGTCCAAAACAGGGGCTTTGTTTATTGCTGCAACACAAATGGGAGCAATCTCGGCGGGTCACGATCCAGATCCTTGGTTTGAGTTGGGCGCACGTATAGGGGAGGCTTTTCAAGTTGCTGATGACCTTATTGATGTTCTAAGCGATGATAAAAATTCTGGAAAAAGTGTTGGTCAGGACGAAAAAAACAACCGTCCAAACGCAATTCGTGAATTTGGTCTGGAGGGTGCAAAACGGCATCTTCAGGATATTTTAGCTGGCGCAATTTCTTCTATACCGTCATGTCCTGGAGAGGGAGAGCTAGCGCAGCTTGTTAAAATGCAAGCAGCTAAAATGATGGAAATAAACGAGTCAAAAATAATTGTCTAAAATGGCTCAGAGTGCATCGCGATTTAACGTAAATACAAGGTTTTCAAACTGGTGGTATAACCAGAAGAATAAAATTATAAAAAATATTCGTATTCAAGACTTTTTGGCGAAATTTCCAATTACCTCAAGGATTGCAAGAAAAGAGGGGGAGGCAATCTTCCAATTGATGACGGGCTTTGTTGATACTCAAATTTTATTCACTTTTGTTCAATCTGGCGCCCTAAAACTGCTTGAAGATAATCCGATGAGTGTCGAAGAATTATCAAGAAAGATTGGGCTCGATCTAAAGGGTGCTGAAATTTTGTGTCGTGCTGGGTGCGCTTTGGGATTGGTTCGCTTTAAATCACAAAGGGTATTTCTGGCGAGGCGAGGAGTTTTAATTCTAAGTCTTCCTGGGATGGCAGAGCTAATAGATCATCATTCCATTTTATATGAAGATTTATCAGATCCCATTTCGCTTTTTAGAGGTGAAAAGGAAACCCAATTATCTAAGTTTTGGCCCTATGTTTTTGGGCAAGCCGATAGTTTGAGTAGCTCAGATGTGTCAAAGTATTCTGATTTAATGTCAAAATCTCAATTTATGGTAGCGAGGGATACGATTGGCTGTATCAAAATAAATAAAAATGCAAAGTGGTTAGATGTGGGTGGTGGAAGTGGAGCTTTTGCCAATGAGTTGGTAAGGAAGCATCCAACCGTAAAGGTTAGTATCTTCGATGTTCCTGGTGCGAACGAAGCAGAAAATGGGCCGCATAAATTTATTTCAGGATCCTTTTTTACAGATAAAATTCCTACGGGCTTTGATACAGTTTCATGCATACGGGTTTTATACGATCACGACGATCAAACAGTTTCCTCTTTACTGGCAAAAATTCACTCTTCTTTGCCAGAAGGGGGCCGAATAATTGTGTCAGAGCCTATGTTGGGAGAGTTTAGTCCCAATAAGTGGGGCGACACATATTTTGCCACGTATACGTATGCCATGAAAACTGGAACGACTAGATCGCCCTCTCAAGTCTCTGATTTTCTTTATAAAAGTGGATTTAAAAAGGTTAAAATTTTTCCTTCACGTCGCCCTTTTGTTACAACAGTTATAGAAGCGCACAAAAATTAATCAAAAAAGTGTCAAAAAAAATTGACACTTTAGATTGTCAATATAAACTGTCACTCATTAAACGACTCTTTCTCGTATTTATTTTACGGAGGGTAAATGCAAACGTCTGCTGTGCTTCTTGAGAAGCCTGAGAGCCTATCACTTGAATTGGTGGGGTTAAAAGACCCTGACCATGATGAAGTCGTTGTGCGAGTTCTACATTCGGGAATTTCTACTGGAACAGAAAAGTTACTATGGTCAGGTGCAATGCCTCCTTTCCCAGGTTTGGGTTATCCTTTAGTGCCTGGTTACGAAGCAGTCGGGGAAGTAATTGAAGCTCCAAAAGGTGCTTCCGTAAAAGTTGGTGATCTTGTTTTTGTGCCGGGATCTAATGGATTTGTGGATGCCAAAGGCCTTTTTGGTGGTTCAGCTCGCCATTTAGTGACACCAGTAAAACGGATTACTAAGATAAATAGCGAAATTGGTGAAAAGGGCGTTTTGTATGCACTTGCAGCTACGGCAAGACATGCTCTAACCGGTCCCGACGCCAAATTCCCTGATTTAATTATTGGGCATGGAGCTCTCGGTCGATTGCTGGCCCGTATTACAATAATTGCAGGAGGTAAACCTCCCACCGTCTGGGAAATTGATAAAAAACGAGTTTCTGGAGCCTCTGGGTATGAGGTAATGCACCCAGACAACGATACTCGGAAAGATTACTCCTGTGTATATGATGCCTCTGGAAGGTCCGATTTGTTAGATGACTGGATTGGTCACTGTGCTGTTGGGGCTGAAATCGTACTTGCAGGTTTTTATGCAGACAGAATAAATTTTGCGTTTCCCCAAGCTTTTATGAAAGAAATTAAACTTCGTATCTCAGCGGAATGGAAGCAGGCAGATATGCGGGCTGTTAACTCGATGGTTGATGAAGGCCATTTGTCGCTCGATGAACTGATCACTAATAGAGCACACGCAGAAAACGCCGCATGGGCCTATAGGAAAGCTTTTGAAGATGAAAGCTGCAGCAAAATGGTATTGGATTGGGGAAATCTACAATGAAAGATGATGTGCCAAATTTAAAAGATTACTCTTCGCGCTTAAGGGAAGAAGCAAATATGGATTTGGCTGACATAAAAGCCGATGGGGAAATTAGTGAGCCAACTAAAAAAACTCAAATAGTAGCTATTTATGGTAAAGGTGGCATTGGAAAGTCATTCACATTAGCAAACCTTTCTCACATGATGGCTGAACTTGGCAAAAGGGTTCTTCTTATTGGCTGTGACCCAAAATCTGATACAACTTCTCTTCTTTTTGGAGGAAAAGCCTGCCCGACAATAATTGAAACTTCCACAAAAAAGAAATTAGCTGGTGAAGAAGTAAAAATTGGTGATGTTTGCTTCAAAAGAGGCGGGGTGTTCGCCATGGAGCTTGGCGGTCCTGAAGTTGGACGCGGCTGTGGTGGGCGTGGCATTATCCATGGCTTTGAGTTGCTTGAGAAACTTGGTTTCCACGATTGGGACTTTGATTACGTCCTCTTAGATTTTCTTGGTGATGTTGTTTGCGGTGGCTTCGGCTTGCCTATCGCTCGTGATATGGCGCAAAAGGTCATATTGGTTGGTTCAAATGACTTACAATCTTTATATGTTGCGAATAATGTCTGCTCAGCAGTGGAGTATTTCCGAAAACTAGGCGGCAATGTTGGTGTTGCTGGTCTTGTCATTAATAAAGATGACGGATCTGGAGAAGCTGCTGCTTTTGCAAAAGCTGCAGATATTCCTGTTTTGGCATCAATACCCCAAGACGATGATCTTAGAAAAAAATCAGCGAATTATCAGATTGTTGGTACATCGAAGAGTCAATGGGGCGACTTATTTACTGAATTGGCAGAGGCTGTAACAGGAGCGCCTCCAATGCGCCCAAAGCCTTTAGATCAAGATGGACTCCTAAATCTTTTTGACAGCAAGGATACTGGAGGAGATGTCACTCTTGTTCCCGCAACAGATGTCGACATGCGCGGTAAAAATGCAAAACCAAAGGCTTCATTAGAAGTAGTTTACGACGAGGCTTAATGGGAAACGAAATTACATATGACAACGCATCTTCGGCTGAACTGATTACTCCGATCAAATCTAGTGAAGATCCTAAAAGTGTTCAGGGTCAAGCCACTGATCTAGGATGTCATTCTAATTCGACCCAACTTTCAGCCCTTGCGAACAATAAAAATGCTGAAATTTTAAAGAAATATGAGAAGGACTACCCAGTAGGCCCGCATGACAAGCCGCAATCTATGTGTCCAGCTTTTGGATCACTTCGTGTTGGATTGAGAATGAAAAGAGTGGCTACGGTGCTGTCAGGTTCGGCATGTTGTGTATACGGTTTAAGTTTCGTGAGCCATTTCTATGGAGCAAGACGATCGGTTGGATATGTTCCTTTTAACTCTGAGTCTTTAGTTACCGGCAAACTATTTGAAGATATAAGAGATGCAGTTCATGATATGGCGGACCCAAAAAAGTATGATGCCATTGTAGTAACTAATCTTTGCGTTCCAACGGCAAGCGGCGTTCCTCTTAGACTTCTGCCTAACGACATAAACGGTGTAAGAATTATTGGAATTGATGTTCCAGGCTTTGGCGTTCCGACCCATGCTGAAGCAAAAGACATTTTGGCTGGAGCTATGCTGAATTTTGCTAGGCAGGAAGTTGAGGCAGGGCCGGTTGCGGCACCATCCTCAGGTAAATCAGATCGACCAACATTAGCTATCCTTGGTGAAATGTTCCCAGCAGACCCTATGGTGATTGGTTCAATGTTAGCACCAATGGAATTGGCGGCAGGACCCGTTTTGCCAGCAAGAGAATGGAGAGAAATGTATGCTGCTCTAGATTGTAGCGCCGTCGCGGCAATTCATCCATTTTACACAGCTACCATGAGAGAATTTGATGCTGCTGGAAGGCCTTCAATTGGGAGCGCTCCTGTAGGTTATGAAGGAACAGCATCATGGTTGGAAAGCGTAGGAGAAGTTTTCGGAGTCTCAAAATCAAAAGTATCAAAAGCAAAAAATGCTATTCTTCCTAATATTAAAAATTCATTAAAAGATCATAAACTTAAGGGAAGAATTACAGTTTCTGGTTATGAAGGTAGTGAATTAATTGTTGCCAGACTTTTATCTGAAAGTGGAATAGATGTTCCTTATGTTGGAACAGCTTGTCCACGAACGCAGATGGCTGAACAAGATGCAGAGTGGTTGGAGTCTAAAGGTGCAGTAGTGAAGTTTCGCGCTTCTCTAGAGGATGATATTTCTGCTGCTGAGGCATTTGAGCCAGATTTAGCAATTGGAACAACACCCTTAGTTCAGCATTTCAAACAAAAGGGCAAATCAGCGTTATATTTTACAAATCTGGTTTCTGCGAGACCTTTAATGGGTCAGGCTGGTGCAGGAAGTTTTAATCAGTTAATTAATGGAGTTCTAAATAATTCAGATAAAATGCAAAGCCTTCAAAACTTTTTCGAGGGTGTGGGTTCTGACGATACATCTGGGGTATGGGAGAACGAGCCAAACGTTAGACCAGAATTTCGTGCCCAAAACCAAAAAAAGCTAGAAAAAGCGGCTCGTGCAGCCAAAGCACAGGAGATGATCTGATGTTGATACAAGATCATGATCGTGCTGGCGGATATTGGGGCGCTGTTTACGCTTTTTGTGCTGTTAAAGGTTTGCAAGTCGTGATTGATGGCCCGGTTGGTTGCGAAAATTTACCAGTGACCTCGGTTTTGCATTATACGGACGGGTTGCCTCCCCATGAATTGCCTATTGTTGTAACTGGCTTGGGCGAAGAAGAGCTGGGAAGAGATGGCACTGAAGGCGCCATGAAAAGAGCTTGGAAAACTTTAGATCCAGCGCTGCCGGCCGTTGTTGTGACAGGATCAATTGCAGAAATGATTGGTGGTGGCGTTACACCTCAAGGTACATCAATTCAGAGATTTCTGCCCAGAACAATCGATGAAGATCAGTGGCAGTCTGCTGATAGGGCAATGACCTGGATCTTTACAGAATTTGGAATGACTAAAGGCCGAATGCCTCCCGAAAAGAAAAGACCTGAGGGCTCTAAACCTCGCGTAAATATACTGGGTCCTATGTATGGGACCTTCAATATGCCAAGTGATCTTGCGGAAATACGTAGACTAATTGAAGGTATAGGAGCTGAGGTCAATATGGTTATGCCGCTAGGATCACATCTGGCAGAGATGAGAAACCTAGTTAATGCTGATGCCAATGTCTGTATGTATAGAGAATTTGGAAGAGGCTTGTGTGAGGTTCTTGGAAAACCGTATCTACAAGCTCCAATTGGAATGGATAGTACCACAAAATTTTTACGAAAATTAGGGGAACTTCTAGAATTAGATCCAGAGCCTTTTATAGAAAAGGAAAAACACTCAACTTTAAAACCCATTTGGGATCTTTGGCGTTCAGTTACGCAGGATTTTTTTGCTACAGCTGAATTTGCTATAGTTGCCAATGAAACCTATTCCCGTGGAATACGAAATTATCTTGAAGCTGACTTTGGTTTTCCATGTGCTTTTGCGGTAGGTCGCATTGCTGGTGCTAAGACCGATAATGATGAAGTCAGAAAACTTTTTAGTGAAAAAAGACCCTTAATTGTTTTTGGCTCAATAAATGAAAAAATCTACCTTTCTGAGCTGAAAGGGGGACATGGACCACAGCCTGCATTCATTCCTGCTTCTTTCCCGGGTGCTGCTATTCGTCGATCTACAGGAACTCCTTTTATGGGATATGCTGGAGCAACGTATGTTCTTCAAGAACTATGCAACGGCCTTTTTGATGCACTATTTCATATTTTACCTTTGGCAACTGAAATGGATGCGGCTGAAGCTACGCCAATTAATTTGAAAAAAGATTTACCGTGGGATCCAGAGGCTCAGAGCGAACTGGATAGAATTGTGGCGACCCATCCTATTTTAACAAGAATTTCGGCAGCTAAACGACTTCGAGACCAGGCAGAGGCACAAACTTTAAAAGTTGGTGGCGAGCGGGTTGATCTAGAAATCGTATCTGCACTTAGAAATCAAAACTCATCTGAAGCAAATGGAGGTTAGTGTTATGCCAGAAATCTTACAAACACAGCAACGCCATAGAAAAAAAATTAACTCTCGCTGGGAATACCTTGTGATATTTGGGTTGATTTTCTTAGCTGCAAGTCCGTTTTCAATGATCCATTGGATCGTTGATATGTATAGGAGGAAAAGTATTTTCGTTGATGGTCCTGTGACCCGAGCATGGCTCGAGGCGCATAGGATCACACCGGTAATTTTCTCGGTCTGAATCAGCCCGAGAAATAAGAGCTGTTCTGCTTATTGCAGTTCAGAACCCCGAAGAGAATGAGTCTCGGAGGGACCCGGCCATAGGGGAACTGTGGCGCCATGAAACATTCTGGAGGATATTTCATGTCAAGCAAAAATGACCTGTCTTTTACAGGTTTAACTGACGAACAGGCGCAAGAGTTGCATTCTGTTTATTTGAGTGGGATGTGGCTATTCGTAGCTGCTTGCATCCTTGCTCATGTAGCAACGTACATCTACCGCCCTTGGTTCGCATTTTAGGGAGGATTGATTTATGGCTAAATTCTATAAAATCTGGCTCGTTTTCGATCCGCGCCGTGTGTTTGTAGCACAAGGTGTTTTCCTATTCTTGCTAGCAGCAATGATACATCTTGTTCTGCTAAGCACGGAGCATTTCAATTGGTTTGAGTCCGCAGCTGCAGCAGCTGGCGGCTAACCCTTTGTTTTGCAAAAGGTGAACTAAAAGAATTAAGTCACGGGCATTTGGCTTCGCTACTTGCCCGTGGCAAACAGATTATAACTATCGGTTCTCGTTTTAAATGAACGTACCGAAATTCGCGGAGAGAAGAGATGGCATTGCTCAGCTTCGAAAGAAAATATCGTGTCCGAGGTGGCACTTTAATAGGCGGTGACTTGTTCGACTTTTGGGTCGGACCGTTTTACGTTGGATTTTTTGGCGTAACGACTGCTTTTTTTGCCCTTTTGGGCACAATCCTTATTTTTTGGGGAGCAAGTCAGCAGGGAACTTTTAATCCCTGGTTGATCAACATAGCTCCTCCTGATTTAAGTTATGGGTTATCAATGGCTCCCTTACTTGAAGGGGGACTTTGGCAGATTATCACCATATGTGCGACTTGCGCTTTTGTAAGTTGGGCTTTGAGAGAGGTTGAGATTTGTAGAAAGTTAGGCATGGGATATCATGTTCCTTTTGCTTTTGCTTTTGCTATCCTGGCCTATGTAACTTTGGTTATCTTTAGACCGCTCCTAATGGGAGCATGGGGACATGGCTTTCCTTATGGGATTTTTAGTCATTTGGATTGGGTGAGTAACACAGGTTACGCATACCTCCATTTTCACTATAATCCAGCTCATATGCTTGCTGTGACATTATTTTTCACAACAACACTCGCTCTGGCTTTGCATGGTGCGCTTGTTTTGAGTGCAGCTAATCCTGAAGAAGGAGAAGAAGCTATGGGCCCTGATAACGAAGATACATTTTTCAGAGACTTTATAGGTTACTCGATTGGAACTTTAGGAATTCATAGACTTGGGTTTCTATTGGCAATAAATGCTGTTTTCTTCTCAGCGGTTTGTATCATTATTTCCGGACCAGTTTGGACCAAAGGATGGCCTGAATGGTGGAATTGGTGGTTAGAACTTCCAATCTGGCCAAGTCAAATAGGTATGTAATCATGATTGAGTATCAAAATATATTTACCCAAGTGCAGGTGCGTGGCCCTGCGGAAATGGGAATGGACAATGAAAATAACATGTCCTCAGAGCGCGCAGGCAATCCTCGTTTTTCAAATTTGATAGGTTGGCTAGGTAACGCTCAGCTTGGCCCAGTATATCTGGGATGGACAGGTGTTATATCTTTGGCGACAGGCTTACTATGGTTCAACATAGTAGGATTAAATATGCTGGCTCAAGTAGGGTGGTCTATTCCAGAGTTCATAAGACAATTCTTTTGGCTCGCTCTAGAACCTCCTGGTCCAGAATGGGGACTGCGTATGCCTCCGCTTAATGACGGTGGTTGGTATATTATAGCTTCTTTCTTTTTATTAGTATCGGTATCAACTTGGTGGTTGCGAACATATCTTTTAGCGCAGCAGCACAAGATGGGGAAACACGTTGCTTGGGCTTTTGCCGCAGCAATTTGGCTTTTCTTGGTGCTTGGACTTTTCCGCCCCTTTCTTATGGGTAGTTGGTCAGAAGCCGTACCATATGGTATTTTCCCTCACTTAGATTGGACGACAGCTTATTCTATTAGATACGGAAACCTTTACTACAACCCATTCCATGCATTATCCATTGTGTTCTTATATGGATCGGTACTTTTGTTTGCTATGCATGGTGGTACCATTCTCGCTACTACGCGATTTGGTGGCGATCGTGAACTCGAACAGATATACGATCGAGGAACGGCCTCAGAGCGTGCAGCTCTGTTTTGGCGTTGGACAATGGGCTTCAATGCAACAATGGAAGGTATCCACAGGTGGGCTTGGTGGTTCGCCGTATTGTGTCCAATAACTGGTGGAATAGGTATTTTGTTAACAGGGACAGTAGTTGATAACTGGTTCATCTGGGCTCAAGAACACCATTTTGCGCCGATGTATGATGGCTCCTACGGTTATGAAAACTTTGGCTCATATGAAGCTTTCATAGGTAAGGAGGACTAAAAATGTTACCTAAATGGTTTAATTTATGGAATAGAGAAAATCCAACAAACGTTTTTGGTCCAGCAATTCTGGTTGGGGTATTGGGCGGTGCAGTCTCATTGGCAATATTGATAGTTGTCTTGGGCCAACCCTATGCAACAGATAGTTTGCAGACCGGTCCTAGAGGAACTGGTATGTCGGTTACAGAATTTGAGAGCGACTTAAACACTCCAGATCCGGATATCGCACTTCTTATGGAAGATGAGCCTTATAAACCAGACGGTTCAGAGGACTTAGCAAAAGACATTTATAAAAATGTTCAAGTGCTTGGTAATTTGACTGAAGATAACTTCAACCGACTTATGGCCGCAATGACAAATTGGGTTTCTCCTGAACAAGGGTGCGCCTACTGCCATGGAGAAGGTGACCTAGAAACTTATGGTGAGGATAACCTGTACACTAAGGTTGTAGCTCGAAAAATGATCCAAATGACCCAGAATATAAATGAAAACTGGGATGGTCATGTTAATGCCAATAAGCAAGTAGGCGTCACTTGTATGACATGTCATAGGGGGCAAAATGTCCCCAGTGAGATCTGGTTTGATATAACCCCTGTGAACGAAGCCACAGCGGGGTGGTCTGCAATTCAAAACCGTGTCACTCCGCTCAGCCAGTATACGTCTTTACCTTCTGATGCATTACAAGCTTATCTGGTGGATTACGAGACGATTGGGGTTCATGATTTGGAATCTCGAGTGGCCAATGAGCCTGGTGACCCACTAATCCAGCAAGCAGAACGTACCTACTCTCTAATGAATTATTTTTCAAACTCATTGGGGAAAAATTGTGTTCTCTGCCACAATTCAAGGGCGTTTTACGATACTGAGCAAGTAACGCCCCAGTGGGGTACTGCTTCGTTGGGTATTGGAATGGTTCAGGAGATGAATAATGACTACCTTATCCCACTTGGTGATGTTTATCCTGAGAGCCGGTTAGGTCCTAAGCACGGAGACGCTCCGAAGGCTGCATGTAAGACTTGTCACAAAGGTTATCAGCAACCTCTGCAAGGGGCTAATGTCATACAGTACTGGCCAGAACTGGCTACTACCGGAGATCCTGTTTATGAGTGATCTCATTCAAGAAAAATGCTTTATGTAAAATAAAGTGAAAGCGCCTCGCATTGTTTAACAGTGCGGGGCGTTTACTTGGGGATAAAAGAATGGTTAACAACTTAGAAAACTCAATACTGAATAAGGTGAAAAGCCCAAAAGATTTGCGCGTTCTAAACGATGCCCAACTGGATCAAGTATCTAAAGAGCTTCGAAATGAAGTAATTGAAATCGTTTCTCAGACAGGAGGTCACTTAGGGTCGTCACTTGGAGTTGTGGAGTTAACTGTAGCATTGCATGCTGTCTTTAATACTCCGTTTGATAAGCTTATTTGGGATGTTGGTCACCAGTGTTATCCACACAAAATAATTACAGAGCGCCGAAACAACATGATCAGTCTTCGGCAAAAGGGTGGTATAAGCGGATTCACTAAACGCAGTGAAAGTGAGTATGATCCTTTCGGAGCTGCTCACAGTTCAACATCAATATCAGCTGCTCTTGGGTTCACTATGGCTAGAGAATTAGGGCAGCCTGTCGGTGATACTATTGCTGTCATTGGAGACGGATCTATCACGGCTGGCATGGCTTACGAAGCTTTGAATAATGCTGGAAGTGAAAATAAGAGGATGTTTGTAATACTGAATGATAATGAAATGTCTATTGCTCCTCCAGTTGGCGCAATGTCGTCTTATTTATCTACAATCAATTCACATCAGGCATTTGAAAAACTGAAACTATTTGGTGAAGAAATCGAGAGCCACTTGCCGTCGTCACTGAGAGAGGGTGCTAGAAGAGCACGCCAACTCGTGACAGGTAAAAACCAGTCGACTTTTTTTGAAGATCTAGGTTTTAATTATTTAGGACCTATTGATGGACACGATATGCAGCAGTTATTATATGTTTTGCGTGCTGCAAAATTTAGATCAACGGGTCCAACATTAATTCATGTTTGCACTAAAAAAGGACACGGGTATGCACCAGCGGAAAACTCTGCGGACAAATATCATGGTGTTTCAAAGTTTAACGTTCAGACTGGTCAGCAATCTAAGGCACCTGCAAATGCTCCCTCATATACAAGTGTTTTTGGAAAATCTCTTCTTGAAGAAGCAAAGTTAGATACAAGAGTGGTTGGGATAACGGCGGCTATGCCGTCTGGTACAGGTATTAACATAATGGCTAAAGAGTTGCCTGAGCGTGTATTTGATGTTGGAATAGCAGAACAGCATGCTGTGACGTTTGCTGCCGGTCTTGCGGCAGGAGGTATGAAGCCATTTTGCGCGATTTATTCAACTTTTTTGCAACGGGCTTACGATCAAATTGTTCACGATGTAGCGTTGCAAAACCTACCAGTACGTTTTGCGATTGATAGAGCGGGTTTGGTTGGAGCAGATGGCGCTACTCATGCTGGAGTGTTTGATATTTCCTATATGTCTAATATTCCTAACATGACTGTTATGGCGGCTTCTGATGAGGCAGAATTGGTTCATATGGTTAGAACTGCTTCAGAATTTGATCAAGGGCCAATTGCATTTAGGTATCCCCGTGGAAATGGTACTGGCGTTCAATTACCACAAAGGGGCGAGGTTTTAGAAATAGGTAAAGGGCGTATAATTCAAGAGGGTTCAGATTTGGTAATTTTATCGTTTGGTGCTCATTTGAATATTGTTAAAGATGCTGAGGTGGCGCTAAATAAAATGGGTGTAAGTGTTACTATCGCTGACGCAAGATTTGCAAAACCGTTGGACGTTGAGCTAGTAAATCAGTTAATGAAACACCATCCTTGTATGCTAACAGTTGAACAAGGATCGATGGGCGGTTTTGGAAGTATAGTACTGCAGCACGTTAATAAGAACAGATCAAAAAATAAAAACCTAATATTTGATAGTATTTTTGTAGCCGATAAGTTTATTGATCAAGCTGACGTAACTTCTATGTATGAAGACGCAGAGATGGGACTTAACAATATCATAAGTAAAAGTGTTTCACTCGTGGAAGAAAGCTCTAAAATATCGAGTAAATTTGATTTTGATAATTTTAAGGCGAACGTTGGTATTTAAAACACATCAAATTACATGATCGTTAATTTGCCTTCAACTACGCCAACGCGGCGAATTAGTCCTTTTTGCTTCAATCTGGCCGCAGCCATTATAAAGAATTTATCATCAAAACTCTTGTCAAATTTATCATTACTCAACACCGTTAAATTATTTCTATCTGCATACCTTATTATCAAGGGGTCTGCGCTATGACCCTTCTTAGATACTGTCAGGTTATATCGATCTCGTTTTAGAATTCTACATAACGCAATTGGAACAGTTTCTTTTGGATTAAGGAGATTACCATTTTTTAAAGTTTTTTTAATCCCATAATCAAAAAACAAATGTGTGGCCATTTCATCTTTCTCAAGTTCATCTATGAAATCCGAAAATTTTTTTAAATCCCAATCAACGAGCCCCAATAAATTATTTGCATCGACAGCAAATGTAAATTCTGTGCTATCGGATTTTTCAGGATCAGAATAATTTAAGCCTCGTTTTATGTTAATATAACCGAAAATTAGCAAAGATGCTGTTAAAGCGTAAATAACTAACGTAACAATGCTTTCCTTGTCGGCAATATATAGAAAGACTATTGCAACGGTCAACGAGATCCAGAGCCACATCCCTCTAAAAGTAAGTCCAATTAAGATTATAATTAGGCTAATTATTATTGGAACTTGTGTGTAATCAAAAGACGGCACTTAAATTTTATATCCGTTGCAATTTTATCCCCACAGCCGTTTAGACTTTTCTAAATCAAAAATCAATAAAGCTTACTGTCGCGGTCAATTTCCAACTGTAAGTCAAGATTTTTTATAGAATAAAAATAATCTCTTAAAGTATCTTTTCCCGTTGAAGGCGTCATATTTGCGTCATAGCATTCTTTCTTTTCGTCCCAAATTAACATGGACTCTGTTGCATAATACTTTGCTATTTTAATGAGCTCAGACTTGTTCTTAGCCCAATTTGAGAAAGGAGAAATTATTAATAGCAACAGTCTTATGGCATCAAGAAGTTTTGTTGGGAAGGACTTATATTTTGGAGACACCTCAAATATTTCAAATAATATTTTACCAATATCTTTGGGTGTTATTGACTGCTTTGGCCCCCCGATTGGCAGTATTTTTCGCCACTTAGTTTTGTCTTTAATACACGACAGAATATACAGTGATAAATCCTTCTCAGAAATTGGATTGCATTGCGTTATTTGTCCATCACCAAAGTAGACGTAAGGTTTGCCTTTTTTTATATTTTCTATTTGTCCAGATAGAGACTTGAAATAGGCCGTGGGCCTTACAATAGAAAAATTCAGGCCACTTTTTTTCAGCTCTTCCTCAAAAGCAAGTTTTTCAAATTGAAATGCTAATCTTGGTTTCTGAACACAAATGGCTGAAAGTAAAATAAATTGTGAACATTTTAAAGCTTTTGCTTTTTCTAAAAGAAGACAATTTAGTTTATAGTCTACAAGATGAGCATCCTTGGGTTCGCCAGTTCTGCTTGCAAGACATGAGATAATGACATCTACCTTTTCAAGATCAGCTATCCAATTATTATCATTGTTTGATATTTTGATTACTTTTAATTTCTTATTTAGCTGGCCAGGCTTATTATCTGAATGTCTTTTTGCTGTAACAACATCAAAGCCATTATCTAAAGCATACTTAACAACGTTTTTGCCTATGTAACCAGTAGAGCCAGCAACAAAAATTTTTGTCAACTTGAACACCTTTCAAGTTAATATTTCAACGTCACTTCAGGCTTGCTGAAAATCAAATAGTTTCTCAAAATGTTCATTTAAATAAATTTTGAACCACTGGGTATAGTCTGATGGTGAAAGTTTTACTTTTTCTTTAAGTTTTTCAATATCTACCCAAGCAAAATTCATAACCTCTTCTGGGTTCATTTTTACTTCAGGGGTTGTTTGACAGATGGCAGAAAAACAGTCCACTTGTTCATGCTCAATTAGCCCGTTACCAACTCTTGCTTTGTATTCGATTTGATCAATAAAACGTAACTCTAAGTTTTTAAGACCAAGTTCTTCAAATATTCTTCTATGGGAACAATCTTCTGTGCTTTCTCCCCAATTTGGGTGAGAACAGCATGAGTTAGCCCAAAGTTTAGGTGAGTGATATTTATTAGGTGCTCTCTGTTGAATAAGTAATTTTCCATCACAAAAAACAAAAATAGAGATGGCTTTGTGTTTTAGTCCTCTCTTATGAACTTCAAGCTTTTCTACGGGCTCTAAATTTCCGTTATTCCAGGCGGGTATTAAAATCGTCATGTATATTCCTTCGAAACAATACCTAACAAATGAGCAATATTCTTTAAGGCGATTTTTAGGTGTGCAAGTGGTTGAGCTTTTCCTAATTCTTTATTCATATAAGCTTCAAATGTCATTGTCTGCACATCAACATCATGACAAAGAGAAACAAATCTTTCCCTTCTATCATCTGTTTTATAATATGCGTTTTGCATCGCGCCTAGTACTTTAAAAACAGTACCATGCTGTTTGACAAAGGATTTTTGAGCCAGTGCAAGCAGCTTAGGGTTATCATTTTTCAAAGCTTCGGTCACTGCCAACGCGGCCATTCGACCGGAACACATCGCATAAAATATTCCCTCGCCAGAACTTGGAGCAACCACACCAGCTGCATCACCAGCCAGCAGAACGTCTTTACCGTTATCCCACTTTTTTAAAGGTTTAAGTGGAATAGGTGCACCTTCTTTTCTAATGGTTTCGCAAGCCTCTAAACCTGAGTTTATTCTGAGAGATGATGTTGCGTCTTTTAAATCAAATCCCTTTACACCTGTTCCCATGCCCACTGAGACTGTATCACCATGTGGGAAGACCCAACCATAAAAATCTGGAGAAATTGATCCATTATAAATGACATCACAACGATCTGATTTATACCCAGAAAAGTCTTCAGGTGCCTTGATAATTTCATGATATGCAATGACATAAGGAATTTGATCTGCATCTGGAATTTCAGATCTTGCTACTTTACTTCTAGCCCCGTCAGCACCGATAATGATTTTGGCACTAATTTTTTCTTTATTTTCGTTTTCGTGATTTAAAAATTCAACTGTTGTCTCACCATTCTGACGAGTGATTTTATCAAATGTTCCAGAAAACCTAGTAACACCGATAGATCTGGCTCGTTCACGCAGGAATTCATCAAATTCTTCTCTATCAACCATTCCAACAAAGCCATTCTCGATCGGTATATCTACACTGCGATTTGTTGGAGAAACCATCCTTGCCGTTACAATTTTGGCTTTAAGCAAACGATCGGGTATGTCAAAATCTCTGATAAGGATCGGTGGTATCGCTCCACCACATGGTTTAATTCGCCCTGGCCGATCTAAAAGAGCCACTTTATGACCTAATTTGCCAAGGTCTTCGGCAGCAGTAGCTCCACAAGGGCCACCGCCAATAATTATAACATCATACATTTTACTCACCCGGTATTGCTATATTTTTCCCATAACTTTTATTAAACGTAATTGATGTGCTGGCTAAAAGAGCGGCCAATGCGAAAAGGCTTGCCTCTATTGAGAAAACCATTCCATAAGCATTAGCTGGACTTAGATCTACTAACTGTAAAAGGTCCACAAGAATAGTACCCAATAGGCCACCAAACCCAGCAGCAATGGCTTGCGCTGCCCCCCATAACCCCATCCTAGTCCCTTCACGACTCTTGGCGCCACTTCCTGCTAAACTCATCATTGAGCCAATGGCTGCAACTGCGAACATGCCATTAAAAAAACCCAGACCAATTACAGCAAATTCTAATGGCAGGAAACTATTTATCTGACCTAGCAGCATAATTGATAGAAGCATGAAACAGGATCCGAAACATCCTGCCTGAACCCACGACTTGAGTGTACCTAATTTGAGCCCCGTTGCGAGTATACCAACGGTGAGCATACCAATAAATACGCCACCATTTTGCATACCAGATAGGGAAGTTGTTTGACTAGGAGTGTACTTAAAAACAATACCAGCGTATGGCTCAAGAATAAGTTCTTGCATAAAGTATGCTGTCATTGAGAGAAAAACAAAAATTGTAAAATTTCTAGTTTTTGAGTGCTGCCACACACTTTTTAGTTCTTCGAATAAAGGTGCTTTTTCTTCATTCTTTTGCTCTACTTTTTCCAGATTATTTTCAATTCTCCAAGTTGCGACGACTGATATAATCAAAGTTAAAAATGTAAGGCTAGCTACAATTTTGAAAAGTAATTCAAAGCTATATGGCACTAATAGCATCCCAACAATTCCCGCCGTCATTGCAATTCCAAATATCATCATTAACCAAGTAATCATGGCAGCTGCAGGGCGACGTCTTTCTGCAGTATGTTTCGCCATAAGTGCGAGTAAAGAGGTTCCAGATGCTCCAACTCCCAACCCAATGAGTGTGTAAGCAAAAATAGAAATAACCATTGCAATAAGTGGGTTTTCAGCAAAAAATATTAAGCTTAAAGTTGCTAGATTTGCCCCAATTCCCAAAATTAGCATGCCAAGATTTATCCACTTTGTTCTATTATTTTCTAGATCGGAAATTAATCCCCACTTTGGCCGAGAGAGTTGAACGGCGTAATGTAAACCAACCAAAAACCCAGGAATTGTAGCGGCCATAGATAACTCAACAACCATTAATCGGTTTAAGGTTGAAGTCATTATGACCACTATTGCACCCAGGCATGCCTGAACTAATCCAAGGCGGAATATAGAAAACCATCCGAGCGTTTTTTGTTTACTGTCAATCATTATTGTCCCACCGCCTGTGATATCCCGATAGAGCAAACCATCATTCCACTTACGAACATCAAAACCCCTGTTGAATTATACCAAGGAGCATATCTTTCTGGATCGCTTAATAATCTCCGCATTGCTATGAATTGCCCAAATACAAGTAATAAGACAAAAGCAGAAAATAGAGGAAGTCCCCAAGTGTAGAGTAAAGCTACAACGAAAATTTGAGGTGCAGCCATTACATAACAAGCAATTTTGGCCGCTCTGTCTGGTCCCAATTGAACAGGGAGTGAATTTATTCCAAGCGCTTTATCACCTTTCAACGCTTTAAAGTCATTTAGAGTCATAATGCCATGTGCACCAATCGCATAAGCAATCGCGACTAAGATTATTTTTGTATCAGGAAATGCTTGCAGCATAACTGCAGCACCAGTGAACCAGGGAATGCCTTCATAACAAAGACCAACTAAACCAGGGCCCCAAATGCCAGATTTTTTTAATCGAATTGGTTCTATTGAATAGATCCATGCAGCCAGTGCGGCAAAGATCGTTGCAATAAACCCCCAAATACCGAGCTGCCAACCTAGGACTAACGCAAGTAATGTCATTCCTAATGCTATTTTAAGCCCCCAATTACCTGGCATTCTACCGGAAGGGATTGGTCTGTTAGGTTCATTAATTGTGTCTACATGTCTATCGCACCAATCATTTGCTGCTTGGCTCATTCCACAAACAACAGGGCCAGCGACTATTATTCCGAGTATTAGTAAGTCCCAATTTTCTGCGATAGACGCGCCGGATGATATAACTCCACAGGCATAAGCCCACATTGGGGGAAACCAAGTTATTGGTTTAAGGAGTTCAAGAACAACTAAGAAATTAGGATAAGTTGTTGGCTGTTTACTATTCGTGACACTCATGTGTCATATATTATTGACAATATGAAATCATGCAACTGAAAATAAACAGTTTTGTAAAACAAATGAAACATTTCTGGACGTTAAAAAGAGTTAAAAAGATATAACCCGGAGTTTAAATCTCAAACTTGCTTAATTTTACATACAGGCTCTGCCTTGAAAGCCCTAAAAGATCAGCAGCGGCAGCTCTATTATTATTTGTAATTTCTAATGCTGCCTCTATGCATATTTTTTCAATAACATCAGTTGTGTCAGTTACGATTTCCTTGAGTGTTGCGCTCCCAACTAACTCTTTTGCTGCTATTTCATCTTGCTTATTATTTTCTTTGTAATTGATACTTGATGTACCATCCCTGCTTTGTGATGCAGAAACTTCCCTAACTATAAAGGCTACTAAGGCATTGGCATCAGATTTATTTCTAGAAACAGATGCCTCTATCTCTATCTTTGTACCAAAAACACTTTTTAGATGTGTGGAATATGTTTTAACAGCCCCCGATTTCATCACGTTTTCTAACATAATTGCTAAATCAATTTCGCCTCTTCCAAGATAGTCTGAAAGATTTTTGGCTATTACCTCACTTTTGTGACTAGAATTTGTTAGGTCCAAAAACCGATCATTTATGTACTGAATAGATCCATTTATGTCTGTAAATATTATAGCATCTGGGCTGCTGTGGAAAGTGGCTAATAGATTTTCCGTAAGTTCCTTTTCTCCTTGCTTCCTTATCGTTTTGGGGAAAAACTTACAGATAAGAATTTGCTGCCCTGCGGCTCTGTAAACATCAGGAGTTACTGAGAAAATCACCTCTCCATTTGCGGTATCTAGTTCCTCGCTCAGATCATAATTTCCATGAGCTGCAATTGAAATCTTCTCAACAAAGCCTTTTCTTTCAGATTTATTCGAAAGAAATGACTGAATCGAAACTTTTTCATTGCTTTCGGAGCCTTTGTAGAACATTTCTTGGAAAGCAGGGTTGGAAAAAATGATTTCTCCCGACTTAGCGTTGACAAAAGCTAAAGCATCGCTGGTTTTTGCCAAAAGAACATTGAAGTGCGCTTCTAACTCTCTTTTTTCTTCAATACTTTCTTCGACGGCTATTTGCGCTTTCACGAACCTTTGTTGATTTTCCGAGATCGACTGAAGATCTCTGCCCAACAAAATTATTTTGCCGTCTTTGCCAAGCCGGTGGATATTGTATTTTATTGGAAAACGCCATTCTGCATTATCTATGTGGTTTAGTTCTAGACCGTACAAAACCGTTTCATCACTTTCTAGTTTAGCAATCGCTGCCTCTAATTTTGGGATGCTCTCCACTGTAAGAAACTTTGTTAGTTTTCGACCGACCCAGTGGTTTAAATCGCCATACGATTTCTCAGCTTTATTGACTAAAATAGATGATATTTTTGTTTCGGCATCGATTAAAAAAGCAATATCTGAGGAAGTCGCTAACACCCCTCCAAGATACTCTGGTTCTATCATTGGAATGGATCCAAATTCCCAAGTGGTATCTGGCTTTTGATTCATCCTTGCGCTGCCTCATTTAGTCTATTAATTTCTCTTTTTGCTTTATTTTCAACGTATTCTGTTACAGCGTCAAGTGAGTTTGTTACTAGGTCAAATCCACTTAAATCCGCACCCAGTGAAATCTTATCAATATTACTCCCACCTAAGAAAATGGAAACCTTTTCACCACATTGTATTCTAATTTCTTTAACACAATCGGCTGTCTCTTTAACGCTAAGATAGCTCGCGCTTGAAAAAAATATTCCGTCGTAGTCGTTAGCTCTTTGGAGTTCACAAATTTCCGATGAACTCGCATTTAGTTTTATTTTTAACGAATGTCCTTTTCGTCTCAGCATGTCACCCAATACAAGAGCTCCTAAAGTATGTTGTTCGCTTTGATGGACGCAAACAAGGTACCTTTTTCCATTGTCTAAACCAACGGTTGGCTTTGTTTTTTGAGCTATTTCTTTCAGCAAAATCTGTAAATTTGATGATCCGATAGTTACCTCGGAAAAACTTAAACTATCGTTTACCCAAGATTCTCCAAGCCTTACAGCTGCTATTGGAATGCAATGGTCTATAATTGTCTCTCTCTTAAAGCCTAATTCAAATAGCTCTTGCAAAGCAGCTGAATAGTTAAAGTTCTTGGATAGACAATGCCTAGCTAAAAGCATACCAGCATGCTCAACCCACTCTGGGTTAGCTGGCCGTAAAAGATGTTCTTTGCTTGCGTTTAGCGCAGAGTAAACCAGGTTCGAAATATGATCTATATCCGAACTTTGTGAAAATCTATTATTTTTCTCATTCACGCTTGCCTCCAAACCCTGAACGACTTAGGCGAAGCAGCTAACGGTTAATCTAATTTAATATCTGATAGCATAGTTAATTTTAGGTAATTTGTCCAATTTTATGTTCCGACAAGTTCTTTCGTTCAAAATCAAAGATTTTCCATTGAAACTAAGGAGCTTATGCAATTTGAAAAATGTTAATATAAATAGACAGTATTTTTAAAATAGTGTAAGTTTTTATTGACATATTTTTGTGCTCAGCAATACTTGTGTCATGCCCATTGCCAGTCATACGACAGCTTTGGGACAGAGAGAGCAAAAGAAAGACCGCGACTTGCTGTATACTGCAGAAGAAAAAAAGCGCAGGGATGAAACTATTTGGACGCTAGTGCAGGGGGTTCTGGCGCCACTTCAATTTTTTGTTTTTCTCGTTTCCACTTACTTAGTAATTCGATATTTGAATACTGGCGAAGGTTATCAGATCGCAACGATTTCTGTAATCTTCAAAACATCTATTCTTATGTTGATAATGGTGACCGGCGCAATCTGGGAAAAGGTTGTTTTTGGTCAGTACCTCTTAGCTCCCGCATTTTTTTGGGAAGACATTGTTAGCTTTTTCGTGATTTTTTTGCACATCGCGTATGTCCTCGCTCTCTGGATAAATTTATTTTCAGAGCAGCAGCTTATGTTGTTAGCTCTTGTTGCGTATGTTGCCTATTTTGTAAATGCTTTACAATTTCTCATAAAACTAAGGGCTGCTAGGATGCAGTCAGCTTGGGAGGACGCTCATGCCTAATGAGAATTCCCTAGCTGGCTGTTCAAGTGCACCTGTATTGAAGGAGCGCGGGCAACACGAAGTCTTCTGTGGTTTGACATCAATAATTTGGCTGCATCGTAAAATGCAAGACGCATTTTTCCTTGTTGTGGGATCGAGGACTTGTGCTCATTTATTGCAAAGTGCTGCTGGCGTGATGGTCTTTGCTGAGCCTCGATTTGCTACTGCAATACTTGAGGAAACTGATTTGGCAGGGATGGCTGATGCGCAGCTTGAACTCGAGAGAACGGTAGCAGAATTACTGTCAAGAAGAACTGACATAAAGCGCTTGTTTTTAGTTGGATCATGTCCTTCGGAAGTAATCAAATTGGACTTGGCAACGGCAGCAGAAAAACTTTCGGAAAAGTATTTTCCTCGGGTCAATGTTATCAATTATTCAGGGTCAGGAATAGAAACAACATTTACGCAGGGTGAAGATGCTTGTTTGGAAGCAGTGATTCGCGGTCTGGAGCCTTCAGAGGAGAAGCAGCTGCTTATTCTTGGAGCTCTTCCAGATATAGTTCACGACCAAATGTTGCGACTTCTAGATCAACTGGGTCTGAAAAATGTCTCTGTATTACCCCAAATAAGAGTTGAAGATGAGGTTGCAGTTGGTAGTAATACCTACTTCATCTGTGCTCAGCCATTTTTGGGTGCTAGTTTTGATGAAATGGTGCGTCGGGGAGCAATCCCGATAACAGCACCTTTCCCGTTTGGTGCAAATGGAACAACTGCTTGGTTGAAAGCTATTGCGGATACTTTTGGAGTTTCCGAAAACACATTCAAAGCTGTGACAGATGCCCCGCGAAGACGTGCTGAACTAGCTATTGAAAAAGTTTCTAAAATTTTAAAAAGCCGTTCTGTTTTCTTTTTCCCAGATAGTCAGCTTGAGATCCCATTAGCTCGATTTTTAAATCAAGAATGTGGCATGAACTTAATAGAGGTTGGAAGTCCTTATATTCATAAAACATTAGTGGGACCTGATCTTGAACTTTTGCCCGAAACAACGACTTTATCAGAAGGTCAGGATGTGGATAAGCAACTAGATAGACTGTTGCTGGGTGCGCCGGATTTAACAGTTTGTGGTCTGGGATTAGCAAATCCTTTAGAGGCAAAAGGTTTTACCACGAAGTGGGCAATTGAATTAGTTTTCAGCCCAATACATTTTTATGAGCAAGCAGCAGATCTAGCATCACTTTTTGCTCGCCCTATTAATCGCTCTGAGAAACTTAAGATCGGTAGGGTGGCATGAAGCTTTCAGTTTGGACATATGAAGGCCCTCCACATGTTGGCGCAATAAGAGTAGCGACTGCAATGGAGAACGTACACTTGGTTCTTCATGCCCCTCAAGGGGACACTTACGCTGATTTATTGTTTACGATGATTGAAAGACGTAATCATAGACCTCCCGTTACCTATACTACATTTCAAGCCCGTGATCTGGGTTCAGATACGGCCAGTTTGTTTAAAAAATCTTGTATCGAGGCTTATGAAAGATTTAAGCCTGAACTTTTGCTAGTTGGGGCTTCATGTACCGCAGAGCTCATTCAGGATGATCCTGGCGGATTAGCTGAAACGTTAGGACTGCCAGTTCCAGTTGTTCCATTGGAGTTACCCAGCTATCAGCGAAAAGAAAATTTTGGAGCGGACGAAACATTTTTCCAAATTGTGAAAAGGCTGTCGAGGCCTTTAGAAAAAACAGAAGAAATTACCTGCAATTTGATTGGTCCAACGGCTTTAGGCTTTAGGCATCGTGACGATATAACGGAAATCACCAAAGTGCTGAATTCAATGGGAATTCAGGTAAACATCTGCGCGCCATATGGAGCCACTCCAAGGGATATAGAAGTTATATCCCAAGCGCACTTTAATGTATTAATGTATCCTGAGACTGGAGAAATGGCATGCCGATTTCTTGAGCGAACTTTCTCGCAACCATTCACCAAAACAGTTCCTATTGGTGTTGGAGCGCTTTCTGACTTTGTAAAGGAAGTTTCAGAAATTGTAGGTGCTAATGAAATTAATGCTGAAACATATTCTCAGCTGCCTTGGTACTCTGCATCGGTCGATAGCACGTATCTTACTGGTAAGAGAGTTTTTATTTTTGGAGATGGAACTCATGCAATGGCAGCTGCCCGAATTGCGCGAGATGAAATTGGTTTCGAGGTGGTAGGGCTAGGTTGTTTTAATAGGGAAATGGCCAGACCTATGCGTAAATTAGCTGCTTCGTTTGGTGTAGATGCCCTTATATCCGATGACTACTTAGAAGTTGAGAAACATATACAGGCCATCGCTCCAGAACTTATTCTAGGTACGCAGATGGAACGGCACATTGGTAAGCGACTTGGAATTCCTTGTGCGGTTATTTCAGCGCCAGTTCACGTTCAGGATTTTCCTGCTCGTTACTCCCCTCAAATGGGACCTGAAGGTGCTAATGTTATTTTTGATACATGGGTTCACCCATTGGTTATGGGTTTAGAAGAGCATTTGCTTACTATGTTTAGAGATGATTTTGAATTTCATGATCAGGCAGGTCCTAGTCATCATGCAGCACATAGCCCCTCTCCAAAATCAGAATTAATACCTGAAGCTGTTACAGAAGGTGATTTAGACCATAAAATTATCTGGCTACAGGATGCTGAAAAAGAATTAAGGAAAATTCCATTTTTTGTTCGGGGCAAGGCCAGAAAAAATACTGAAAAATATGCTCAAAACAATGGTTACTCCGAGATATCAATAGAAACCTTATATGAAGCAAAGGCACACTATGCCCGGTAGTGTTAATCATAATCTTGGAGATAAGTTCAGCTATCGAATTGTGATTGTCACATTAGACTCTCACAACGCGCGTCCTTGCGAGCGGGCATTGAATAATATGTTGCCTGATTTTGCTGGCTTAAAAATTGATATATTCGCCGCTGCTGAATGGGATGAAGACCCTGAGTCCTTTGAGATTGTCAAAAAGGCTATTAGGGACGCTGACATTATTATCATTAATCTTCTCTTCTTAGAGCATCATGTCAAAAAACTATTGCCTGAAATTCAATTAAGGCGAAATTCCTGTGATGCAATTGTTGGAATGATTAGTGACGCAGAATTAGTTAAGCAGACTAAAATGGGCGCTTTAGATATGCTTTCTCCGCAAAGCAACACCATGGCGCTTCTCAAAAAACTTAGGGGGTCATCTAAGCCTTCAACTGAAACTGGTGAAAAGAAGATGCGGATGCTACGGAGGCTTCCTAAGCTTCTCAAGTTCATTCCAGGTAAGTCGCAGGACCTTCGCGCTTGGTTTCTAGCAATGCAATATTGGTTGGGTGGAACCGACGAAAATATCGAGTTAATGCTCCGATTTCTTATTTCTCGCTATTCAAAGGTTGAGCGTTGGCGTGGAAGCACTGTTAGTCTGCCGAAAGAGTATCCAGATGTTGGTTTATATCATCCAGACTTAAAAAATAAAATTACAGAAAGTTTTGAAGAATTTCCTAAAAAGACAAATCATCGGGGAACTATCGGACTTTTATTGATGCGATCGTATGTTTTGAGTGGAGATACCGCTCATTATGATGCGGTTATACGGGCCTTTGAGAAACAAAATATTCAAGTAATCCCAGCATTTTCTGGAGGACTTGATGCTAGGCCAGCGATTGAAAAGTACTTTAACATAGACGGTGAGGTCACAATAGATGGTTTGCTTTCTCTTACTGGATTCTCTTTGGTTGGAGGGCCTGCCTACAACGACAGTGAAGCGGCGGTTGAGGTCCTCAATAAATTAGATGTTCCGTATATAGCGGCTCATCCATTAGAATTCCAAACCTTATCTCAGTGGTCGAGCGCTACTGGTGGACTTGGTCCTATTGAAACAACCATGTTGGTTGCGCTTCCAGAAATTGATGGTGCAACTGTTCCAACTGTGTTCGCTGGGCGCCACGGTGAGAGTGGAGAGTGCAATGGTTGCTCCTATTTTTGTAAAACCAAAGACTTTAGGGCAATGGCTCCCTGCTATGAGCGTATAGATGAGCTTACGAAACGTTGTGAAAAACTTATAAACCTGCGGATAAAAGAGAAATCTCAGAAAAAAGTCGCAATTGTTATTTTTGGCTTTCCACCAAATGCAGGAGCAGCTGGAACGGCTGCTTATCTAAATGTTTTTCAGTCATTATATCGAACAATGCATCAGATGAAATCTGATGGTTACACCATCGATATGCCTTCTTCGGCTGATCAATTAAGAGAAGAAATTTTAGATGGAAATTCTTCAAAATTTGGGCAAGAGGCTAATGTGGCTGCTCGCGTTGATGCCAATTGGATTATAAACAATACACCTTGGTTAGAAGAAATAGAAAACCAATGGGGTTCGGCTCCAGGTCGCATTCAATCTGATGGAAATTCAGTTTTTATTTTAGGTAAAGATTTTGGCAGCGTTTTTGTAGGGCTGCAACCCGCCTTCGGTTACGAGGGTGATCCTATGCGTTTACTTTTTGAAAAAAGTTTTACGCCAACACATGCTTTTTCTACATTTTACCAGTGGTTGAAGAGCGAATATAATGCTGATGCAGTCTTGCATTTTGGAATGCACGGCGCTCTCGAATTTATGCCTGGAAAACAAGTTGGTATGAGTGGAGCCGATTGGCCAGATCGTCTAATTGGGCATTTACCAAATATCTATTTGTATGCTTGTAATAACCCTTCGGAAGCCAGTTTGGCTAAGCGCCGGAGTAATGCAATAACGATAACCCACATGACGCCGCCTGTAACGTCAGCTGGACTATACAAAGGTTTGCTAGAGTTGAAAGACAGCTTGGTGCGCTGGCGTGAAATGACTAAAGGTGATCCAAAGCAAGCTGAGTTGGAGCTGTTAATTAAAGAACAGGCTGAGTCTTTAAACTTTTCGGAAAACAATATTGAAGCTCTTTGGCTTAAGATTTTAGAAACAGAAGAGGCGTTAGTTCCTGAAGGTCTTCATATTTTGGGTGAAGAACTTTCAGATCGTCAATGTAGCAGCTACATAAGCTCAATTGATGGTATAAAAGAAGAAGAAAGAAAAAGTCTTTTAAATTCTTTGAAAAAGCAAAACGAAATTCCTGCAATAATAAATGCACTTGATGGAAAATTTACGCCTCCCGTTCCCGGTGGAGATATTGTGCGTTCAAAAGATATTCTACCAACGGGGAGAAATATTCACGCATTTGATCCATTTAGAATGCCCACTACCTTCGCCTGTAGACAGGGTGAAATCCAAGCAGACTTATTACTTAAAACTCACAAAGAATTACCCAAGACTGTTGCTCTCGTTTTGTGGGGCTCTGACAATATTAAATCTGACGGAGAGCAAATAGCGCAAGCTCTTGCTTTGATAGGAGCCAAACCAAGGTTTGATAGTTTTGGCCGCTTATCTGGAGCAGATTTAATATCTTTAGAACAGCTTGGAAGGCCCAGGATTGATGTCGTAATGACCCTCTCAGGCATTTTCAGAGATCTATTGCCCTTGCAAACAAAAATGTTGGCTGAGGCCGCATATAAGGCTGCTGTGGCTGATGAAGATCCGTTGCAGAATTTTATCAGAGCTAATGTTTTGGAATATATGGCTAAGACTAACAGTGATGTTGAAACAGCTGCTCTTAGGATATTTTCGAATGCTGAAGGCGCGTATGGTTCTAACGTTAACCAACTGGTAGATAGTTCATCTTTTGAGGAAGAAAATGAGCTGGCTGATGCATATGAAGCTAGAAAAAGTTTTGCTTACGGAACCAGTGGTAAGCCAAAGCAAAATCAGGAATTATTAAAAAGCGTATTAGCAAAAGTTGAATTAGCTTATCAAAATTTAGAAAGCATAGAACTTGGTGTTACGACCGTTGACCATTATTTCGACACGCTAGGGGGAATTTCAAAAGCCGTAAGCAGAGCTAGAGATGGTAAACCTATCGATGTCTATATATCCGATCATACGCGTGGAAATGGTAAGGTTCGAACGCTCGCTGATCAAGTTTCTTTAGAAACGCGATCAAGATCGCTCAACCCAAAATTTTACGAGTCTCTCTTAGAACATGGCGCCGAGGGAGTTCGGCAGCTCGAGGCTCAAGTAACTAATACGCTTGGTTGGTCAGCTACGACTGGAAAAGTAGAGCCTTGGGTTTATCAAAGAATTAGTGAAACTTTTGTTCTTGATGAAGAAATGAGAAATAGAATTTCTGAGCTTAATCCTACCGCAAGCTCTAGAATGGCGAACAGATTGTTGGAAGCAAACGATCGTTCTTATTGGAACCCTGATCCAGAAACAATTGCTGCACTTCAAGACGCGGCTGACACTCTTGAGGATCGGATGGAAGGAGTAGCTGCCCAATGATTTTAACAATTTTAAAAAAGAAAGGGTACTTGATATGAGCCCATTAGATAAGTCCCCACCGCAACTACGTGGCCAAGATGGAGAAGGGTCAGTACAAGTTCATCAAGACCCCGACATGAAAATTGAAGGAGCGAAAGTCTTTTCCGTTTACGGTAAGGGTGGGATAGGAAAATCAACCACTAGTTCAAATTTGTCAGCTGCTTTTTCAACATTAGGAAAGCGTGTACTTCAAATTGGATGTGACCCTAAACATGATAGCACATTTACTCTCACGGGTTCTTTGGTCCCAACCGTTATAGATATCCTAAAGGAAGTGGATTTTCACTCAGAAGAATTACGTCCGGAAGATTTTATCTTTGAGGGCTTTAATGGTGTTAAATGTGTTGAAGCAGGTGGGCCGCCCGCAGGAACTGGTTGCGGCGGTTATGTAGTTGGGCAAACAGTAAAATTATTAAAACAGCATCATTTGCTTGAAGACACGGACGTCGTAATTTTTGACGTTTTAGGAGATGTTGTATGCGGTGGATTTGCAGCACCTTTACAGCATGCGGACCGCGCTGTGATTGTCACAGCAAACGATTTTGACAGTATTTACGCGATGAATAGAATAATCGCTGCTGTGCAAGCTAAATCGAATAATTACAAGGTAAGGCTTGCTGGATGTGTTGCAAACCGTTCTCGTGAAACAAATGAAGTTGATCGGTACTGTAAAGAAGTAGGCTTTAGTAGAATAGCACACATGCCGGATGTTGATGTAATTCGACGATCTAGATTGAAAAAGAAAACACTCTTTGAGATGGATGCTGATGAAGAGGTGGTAGCTGTTCAAGCGGAGTATGTCCGACTGGCTGAAAAGCTGTGGAATGGTACAGAGCCTCTTGCTCCAGCGCCATTAGAAGACAGAGACATCTTTGAATTATTAGGTTTTGATTGATGCTTTATGACCAAACGCTTTCTCGCGTTGAGACTTATTTTGATAAAACTGCCTCAAAGACTTGGGAGCAGCTTACCTCGGATGCTCCAGTCTCTAAAATTCGTCAAACCGTGCGGATTGGCAGGGAAAGAATGAGGAATAAATTATTAGATCAATTACCTAACGATTTGAGTGAAGCTCGAATATTAGATGCTGGTTGCGGCACCGGACAATTAACAACAGAGCTTGTAAAAAGGGGTGCCTCAGTAGTCGCTACCGATATTAGCAATTCTCTTATTCAGATTGCTAAAAACAGAATACCTAAAGATTATCACAGGAAAATCAATTTCCATGTCGGTGATTTATGTAACAAAGATCTTGGGCAATTTGATTATGTTATCGCTATGGATAGCCTGATTTATTACTCATTAAATGATCTTTCCAGAATTTTAATTGGATTAAAACAAAGGACTACAAAGGAAGTTATTTTTACTGTTGCTCCAAGAACTAAGCTACTCCTAGTTATGTGGTATTTGGGAAAATTAGCTCCTAAAGGAGACAAATCCCCAGTTATGGTTCCTCATTCTTTGGGCAAAATTTCAGAAAATCTGTTTGGAATTGCCAAGGTCAAAGACCTCGGGCGAGTTTCTTCAGGATTTTATATTTCACAAGGTATTAGTTGTATTTAATGTCGGGTTCAAAGCCTCATATCGCTTTAAGTTTCACTAGAAAACTTCTTCCATTTGCAGATGCTGCGAGCACTGACTTGCCTCTTAGTCAATTGCTCCGGCTTTCTTTGTTTCAAATTTCAGTTGGTATGGCGACGGTTCTCCTATTGGGGACTCTTAATAGAGTTATGATTGTAGAGCTTGGTGTGGCAGCGACTATTGTAGCGCTCATGGTGGCAATACCAGTTTTAATAGCTCCCTTCAGAGCCGCTTTAGGTTTTAAGTCTGATAATTATCGGTCAGCGATCGGTTGGAAAAGAGTTCCATTTATTTGGTTTGGTTCTCTATGGCAAATGGGTGGTTTAGCGATCATGCCATTTGCGCTAATCGTTTTATCTGGTGATCAAACCATTGGTCCTTCATGGGCTGGGGAAGTCCTTGCTGGACTTGCATTTTTAATGACTGGCCTCGGTTTGCATATGACCCAAACAGCAGGTTTAGCACTTGCCAGTGATAGAGCGCCAAAAGATAAACGGCCACGCGTTGTTGCTCTTTTGTATGTTATGTTTTTACTTGGCATGGGACTATCCGCGCTGATTATTGGCTATTTATTAAAAGATTTTTCAAACCTTCGTCTTATTAGAGTAGTGCAAGGCGCCGCTTTGTTTGGTCTAGTTTTAAATTTAGTAGCCCTTTGGAAACAAGAGCATGTTAAACCAATGCCAAAGGGGCAAAGAGTTGAACCTCCTCCAATGTTCCGAGAGGCATGGGCAGATTTCATAAATAAGGGCGATAATGCTCGACTTATTATGGTTGTATTCATTGGAACCCTTGCATTTAATATGCAGGATGTCCTGCTCGAACCCTACGGAGGCCAAGTTTTAAAGCTAAGCGTTAGTGAAACTACATGGCTTACTGTTGCTTGGGCAGGGGGCGCTCTTTTCGGATTTGGTATCGCTGCACAGAGATTAAATAAGGGTATAGATCCGAGTAATTTGATGAATTTTGGCGTATTGGTAGGCTTTGTTGCTTTCACGTGTGTAATTTTCGCCTCACCAATTTTATCTGTTATATTATTTTTTGCCGGCACTTTTTTAATAGGTTTAGGTGCTGGTTTATTTTCAGTTTCAACGCTCATCGCCGCCATGAATTTACCATTGTCAGGTAAATCAGGACGCGGGTTGGCTTTGGGAGCTTGGGGAGCTGCGCAGGCTACAGGCGCAGGTTTAGCCATTGCAATAGGTGGAGCCACACGAGATATCGTGAACGCCTTTGCATTGAACAATAGTTTAGGAGCTTCGTTAAATAGCGAGGCTACAGGCTATTTATTTGTTTATCATATAGAATTGACACTTCTTGTGGTGACCCTGGTGATGCTGTCACCACTAATAAAAAGTGCACGAAACAAAGAAATAAAGTCTAATCAGAAATCAGCACGCATCGGTGTGGCTGATTTCCCCATGTAATATGAAATGTTGAAAGGAAATAAAATGGACCTGATATTATTTGGAAACTTCGATTTAGCTAGCGCATCTATATGGCTATTCTGGATCTTTTTTGCTCTGTTAATTTTTTATATTCAGAGAGAAAATATGCGTGAAGGTTACCCTCTAGAAAACGATGATGGTAGCGAAGCCCCCAATCAAGGACCTTTCCCATTACCAGATGCAAAGACCTTTAAACTGCCACACGGACGCGGTGAAGTGACTGTGCCAAATGGTAAAGGTGAAGATCGAGCAGTTGCTTTAGAGCAAACGAGTGTTGCGAATGGATATCCTTTTGAACCTACTGGAGATCCTATGAAAGATGGTGTTGGACCAGCATCATGGGCGCCACGCCGAGATGTTCCAGAATTAGACGGGCATGGACATCCCAAAATAATTCCAATGTCTGCAAATAGCAAATTTTTCGTGGGAGCGGGACGTGATCCTCGTGATTTACCTGTGGTTGCAGGAGACGGAGAAGTTGTCGGAAAAATTTCGGATATGTGGATCGATGAACCAGAGCAGCTTGTTCGTTATCTAGAAATAGAATTAGATATGAAGCACGGTGAGGGTAGTCGATTAGTCCCTATGACACTGGCAAGAATTCATAAAGATAGAGTTGCAATCAAGTCAATTTTTGGAAAGCATTTTAATGATGTTCCAAAGCACAGCTCTAAGAACCAAGTCACTCTTTTAGAGGAAGATAAAATTTCTGCCTATTATGCAGGTGGACATTTATATGCCTCGGAAGAAAGATTTGAGCCTCAACTTTAATTTAGGAGAAATTTAAATGTCACACGATGATTTTGCTTTTGAACCAATAAGAGGACTTCCCGAACGCCCTCCTGAAGGTGAGGTCATTTTGTGGCAGGGACAACCAAACTGGTGGCGTCTTACGGTTGAGTCACTGAATATATACTGGGTGTTAGGTTACTTTGCTTTTCTATTTGCGTGGAGATTTATTTCGGTATCTGATATCATGCCTTTAGAGCAAGCTTTTAAAGTATCATTTCCTTTCTTAGTTTTAGCTTCTATTGTTGCTGCACTTCTTATTATAGTTGGCTATATTCAAGCTAAAACGACAGTTTATACAATTACGAATAAGCGCATTGTTATGAGAATTGGTGCTGCGCTGACAGTGACCCTCAACCTGCCATTTACAAAAATTGAAAATGCTGCACTTGCTTCAGGATCAAAGGGTTTTGGCAGTATTGCTATTGATACGACCCAAGATGCTAAATTTTCTTTTTTGGTTCTTTGGCCTCATGTCCGCTCCTGGCACTTCAAAAAGCCTCAGCCTAGCCTACGATGTATTCCGGCTGCACCTGAAGTTGCTGAAATTCTAGCTAATGCGGCCAAAGCGAGATTGGTTGAAGTAAAAAATTATCCAAATCAAACCGCGTCCGATTTGGACGCTGTAGTGAGTTAGGAGAAAAAATATGACCAGCTTAGAAATTTCAAAAAAACAAGTTGAAACAATTCCGCGCGTCCCTTTAATCGCAATGTTTCTTTTGGTTTTTGTAATTTTAATTGCTGTAGCTACGTTTAGGTTCTCTGGTATGCCAGTTGTTTCTAGTCCGCCTCAAGCAAAAGTAGTTGCGGAAGCGAGCCTCATTATAAAAGGTGAGCAGAGTGGGGCCGTCAGCGTCATGGGTGAAGACGGTAACATTATTGTTAACTTAGATGGTGATCAGGGCGGTTTTATCTCTGGAGTAGCAAGAGTCATTGAACGAGAGAGAAAAAAGATCAATGTTTCTGTAAACCTTCCTGTTAAGATTATCTGGAGAGATAATAACAGAATTTCGATATTTGATCCGGTAACGAATTGGCAAGCAGATCTAATGGGGTTTGGTGCGGATAACGCACGTGCATTTGCCGAATTATTAGCCAAAGCCACGAAAGGGGAATAAAGTGGGTATTTTCACGAAAACTAAAGAACATGCACCATGTACCGTGGAGGTCAGTCATAAATTTGAAAGTCTCCATGCACATGTTCGTTTTAATAATGGTGCAATCATCTACCCAGGAGATGAAGTACAAGTTCAAGGTCCCGAAATTATGGCGCCGTTTGGCGAAATAGTCAGAGAGAATAGGGATGCGATAATATTAAGGGCAAGCTTTTTAGAAAGACTATGGACCAAGGCCTTTGGTGATTTTGAAGTTATGGAACTCTGTGAGTTTTCATTTTCTGAGGAGGCAACGCTATGAATAAGCATTCGGCAGACGCTACCACAGCTGAAGAGGCAATCGCAATTCAATCGGCACTTGATAGCGACATGGCAACTGAGGTTGCGATGCAGGACACCCTTTTAACACCACGATTTTATACCACGAATTTTGATGAGCTTGATGCGATTGACGTGAGTCAGATTTCTGAAGAGTGGCAACCACTTATTGAAAGAATGCTTAGCGATCCAAATAAGGGACACTTCAAGAAAAATGATGATTGGGATAAAGTGGATTGGGAGGGTATGGAGCCTCAATTAAAAAAAGAGTTTATAGATTTTTTGATCAGTTCTTGCACAGCAGAGTTCTCAGGATGTGTGCTTTATAAGGAAATGAAACGAAGGGGTTCGAATAAAGATATTACTCAACTTTTCCAGTTAATGGCTCGTGATGAAGCTAGGCATGCTGGATTTATTAACGATGCTCTTCGAGAAGCTGGAGTAGCCGTAAATTTAGGTTTTTTAACCCAGAAAAAGAAGTATACGTATTTTCGTCCAAAATTTATCTACTATGCGACTTATCTATCTGAAAAAATTGGATATGCGCGCTACATTACAATATATCGTCACCTTGAAAAAAACCCTCAACATAGATTTCATCCAATTTTTAAATGGTTCCAAGAATGGTGCAATGATGAATTTTCTCATGGTGAGGCATTTGCACTTTTGATGAAAACGGATCCTAAACTAACGTCTGGAATAAATGTCTTTTGGATTAAGTTTTTTCTCACTGCAGTATACGCAACCATGTATATTCGGGATCATCAAAGGCCAGCCTTTCACAAGGCTTTAGGAGTTGATCCTGACTGGTATGCAGAAGAAGTATTTACCAAAACTTCGGAATTAAGTAAGCAAATCTTTCCGATTACTCTTGATATAGATAATCCAAAGTGGTTTGCAAAATTACGCAAACTTCAAAAAGTTAATGCAGAACTTGCTGAGGCAAAGAAGGGTAATAACAAACTGAAGCAGATCTGGTGTAGTTCTAAAGCTGCTCTGATTTTTCTTTCGCTCTTGGCGGTGCCAGCGAAAAGCAACAAAGTACCTGATGTTACCAGAATGGAGCCAGCATACTAATGGCCGGCTCTATCTTCATAGCCATGCTTGCTGCAGTATTTTTTTGGTGGTTTTCTACTGGATCGATACTGTTAGTTGTCAGATTGACAGAAAATTTTAGCCGATTATCTAAGCTGAAGATCTGCATTATGAGTTCACCTATTTTGTTAGTGGGTCTTTGGGGTGTATGGACGACAAGTTCAAATTTAACGGATGTGGGTTCATATTTAGCTTTTATTTCAGCACTACTAGTTTGGGCATGGATTGAACTTACATTTTTAACGGGTGTGATAACTGGACCAAACAAATTAGACTGTCCCAATAACATAACTTTTTTTGAAAAATTTATCCGTGCATGGGGCACCCTGGCTTATCACGAAATATCATTACTAGCTGCACTTGGTGCAGTAGTATATTTGGGTTACAGTCAAGAAAATCATTTTGGGATATGGACTTTTATAATTCTGTATTTTGCGAGGATTTTTGCCAAATTGAATTTATTTTTGGGAGTTCCACATATAAACGTGGAGTTTATCCCTAAAACACTTTCTCATTTGAAAAGCTACTTTAAGATATCAAAATTGAATTGGTTTTTTTCAATATCTGTAACACTTTTAACTCTGGCGACAGTTTGTTGGGTTGAACGGCTATTTGCTGTTCAAAATTCTTTTGAAATCATAGGGTTCTCTTTGCTCTTTGCTATTTCCTTAATGGCACTGTTGGAACACTGGTTTATGGTTTTACCGATACCTGACGCTCGTTTGTGGCGATGGATGCTACCTAAAACAAAATCAAAACAAGACTATCTAAGTGAGGACTACAATGGACTTTGATGCTTTATTTGCGGATCAATTGGATTTGCTGAAAAAAGAGGGTAATTATAGAATTTTTGCTGAATTAGAGCGTCAATGTGGAGCTTTTCCAAAAGCAAAAAGTTATGATGAAAATTCACCTGAGAACGTCACCGTTTGGTGCTCAAATGATTATCTTGGAATGGGACAGAGCCAGATTGTAAAAGATGCTATGAAGGATGTGATCGATACTAATGGCTGTGGAGCAGGTGGGACCAGGAATATCTCTGGAACCAATCACCATCATGTTCTTTTGGAAAAAGAATTAGCAGATTTGCATCAAAAAGAAGCCGCGCTGCTATTTACTTCAGGTTACGTTTCAAATTGGGCATCTTTAGGAACTTTAGGCTCTAAGCTGCCTAATGCGGTCATACTTTCTGATGCTGCAAATCATGCAAGTATGATTGAAGGCATAAGGCATTCTCGTGCAGATAAAGTCATTTGGAAACATAATGATCCAGAAGATCTAGACAGGAAGTTGAAAGCTATAGGACCAGAACGCCCTAAAATTGTAGCATTTGAGTCTGTCTATTCGATGGATGGCGATATTTCCCCAATGGAGGAAATCGTTGAAGTGGCAGAAAGTCATAATGCGATGACCTATTTGGATGAGGTTCATGCAGTTGGACTTTATGGGCCAAGAGGAGGAGGAATATCTGAGGAATTGGGACTATCTGAGAGGATTACGCTAATAGAGGGTACTCTTGGCAAAGCGTACGGTGTCATGGGTGGATACATAACTGGCTCTGAAGTCCTGTGTGATTTTATCAGATCATTTGCCAGTGGCTTTATTTTTACAACTGCGTTACCGCCTGCTATAGCAGCAGGAGCAAGAGCATCCATAGCTCACTTAAAATCTTCTGAGCTGGAAAGAAAACGTCAGCAGCGACAGGTGCGCAAACTCAGAAGCGATTTGGATAGAGCTGGAATTCCGCATATGAACAATCCATCCCACATTATACCTGTAATGATTAAAGATCCTGTAAAGTGTAAAATGTTATCAGATATATTAATGCAAGATTACGGCATTTACGTACAACCTATTAATTATCCGACTGTACCTAAAGGGACTGAGAGATTAAGGTTTACCCCTTCACCGCTGCATTCAGACGCAGATATAGACCATCTAGTTAGTGCATTAAATGTTCTATGGAAACAGTGCGCAATTGCAAGGGTTGTAGCCTAGATTACAACCCTTCTTGACATTGAAGCTACTGTCCTATTTTTAGCATATAGGAAAATGGAGAATTCAATGCGACTTTTATTAAAAACGGCCTTTGTCTTGTGCCTTTTAGGTTCCCAAGTGTTTGCAGGAGGTGACGCTGGTGCAGGAGAAAAAGCATATAAAAAATGTAAGTCATGCCATAGCATTGTAGATAATGATGGCAATGTAATTTTAAAAGGTGGCAAAACTGGCCCCAATTTATATGGGTTAGCAGGTAGGATTGCCGCTAGCGTCGATGGTTTTAAGTACGGAAAGAGTTTAAAAGCTCTTGGGGAAACAGGTTTTGCATGGTCAGAGGATGATTTTATTTCCTACGTTGCAGACCCCACAAAGTTTTTGAGGGCTTCTCTGGATGATAGTAAGGCAAGGTCTAAAATGTCTTACAAACTTAAAAAGGAAAAAGATGCTCAAGACATTTGGGCTTATTTAACTTCTGTATCAGAATAAATTTAATAAACTTTAAATGCTGAGCTGGTCCTTTATAGACTGGCTCACATCACGTGGTTGTTCTTCATGGGCTAAATGGCCAGCTCCACAAATTTCAATATAGTGTCCGTTTGGCACTTGTTTCGACCATTTCTTAGAAACACTTATAGGGACGGTTTTATCCATCTCTCCGACTAAAAATTTTATATTTGAATTAAAATTTTTTAAATCTGCTAAAAATTCGGAAAGATCCCACTCTGCCATCAACTTTAGAGTTCCTTTAACGTGCTTGGGATTGGAAAAAAGCATTTTGTAATATTCTAAATTTTCTTTTGAAATTTTAGACCCTGTATTGGCAATCAATTTTTCTGTTCTTTCATTATTTTTTGATAAACTAGCCAATATGTCTGAGGAATATGGTACCACAGCGATGATTTTGGCAAAAATAGGAAACATCACGCCAGCCAATCCAGGAAATTCACCAAAGGCAGCATTTATGCACATCGCACCATTACTAACCTTCATTTTTTCTGAAAGTATTACGGCTATAGCCGCTCCCGCAGAATGCCCAACTATAAGATCAGGTGAGAAATCGATTTTTCCCAATAAATCCATGGAGCCATTTACTATTTCTCTGAGAGAACTTTTATTTGGTGCGGGCAAATCAGAAAACCCATGGCCAGGTAGGTCGATTAACAAAATTTCATATTGGCTAAGTAAAAATTCAGCTGTTTTAGACCAACTGTGACATGAAGAGCCAGTACCGTGGATAAATAAAATTTTCTTTCCGCCAGACTTTCCCAGTCTTTGAATATGCCAAGAATGGAAGCCTGTTTTTACATGTCGTGAATATTTGTTATTAGGCCATGTAGATGGTATGCTAAGTTCCATTAGACCCCTAAGTTAGCTTTTACTAAATTAGATATATTGTTTGCATTAGTTCTAGGTAGACAGACATAATTTGCGCCCATCGAGGTTGCAAGATCATTCAAATTACTATTTGCACGCTTCCCGCAATCAATAAATACCGATTTCATATCAAGTTTTTTCCCTACTTTGGCTACTAAAATAGAGTCAGAGAACGCTTTTTCTCTATTTGGGTTACCATCAAGATCTATATTGGCCTTCCCATCGGTCAGAACTGCTAGGCTTGGCATTTTCCCAGATCTTTGGCAGGTTTGAGCAAGTTTAATCCCAGCATCCAGACCGGTTGCTAATGGTGTCCCTCCACCTGCCATTAGCGCGCTCAATCTTTTTTTTGTTTGGACAAGTGACCTGGTGGGAGGAAGCAAAATTTCAGCGCTGGTATCTCTAAAAGAAATCAAACTGACAAAATCACGCTTTGCGTATGAATCGGCTAGCATTAATTCGATTGCGCCCTTACTCTCTCCCAATCTATTCATGGCTGCTGAACCAGAAGCATCAACCAAAAAAATTATTACTCTTTCTGATCTATCTTCAAAATTAAAAGTATGTATATCACTTGGGAAAATAATTATATTTTTTGCTATTTTGAATTGTTTTTTTCTTAATTTTTGCCATGGCGCTGCGGATCTTAAGGTAGCAACAACATCTACTCGTTCTTGATCGCCTGGCGGTGAATTTCTTGATGGTTTTGGCCGACCTCTTACCTTTGATTTCTGCCGATTTCCAAAACCACTTCCACTTTTGGTCTTTTGGCGTAGGTTACTTCTGAGTTGCTCAAAAACGCTATTTGGCAAAGATGCTTTTATTGCTTCTATTAATATTTCAGTGGGTAAAGACGCATTGTTTTCTTGGTTAGTTTCCTTATTAGCCGTTTCCTCCTGTTCTGTTGGAGGCTGGGTCTCCGCATCATTTTGGATCTCTTCAGGAATTAAAAGCGCTCTATGAGCCAAAATCAGCGAAGCTGCCAAATTTAGATCTTCCTGCTCCACTCTCTTTCGTTCATTTATTCCGGCTAAATACTGTGCTGCGCAGACTGTCATATAAACTGGTCGAATACTCTCTATTCCAAATTTAAGTGCACTTATAATTACCGATTGGATTTGAGCATCGTTTATCTCTGCTTTAACTGTCTTCACATTTTGTTTTGTGTCAAAATCCAAACAAAATTCGTTGTACCTAACATCTGTTAGATCTATGGAAATAGCTAATCTATCTTTGAGTTTAGTATTATTTGTTTCATCTTGTTTGTGTCCGTCGTCTAGTAATATCAAAGGAGCTAATTTTCCGCTGTCCATTTGATCAGCTAACGTAACCTGCAAAGCTTGGGGCATTTCGTTTGAAGAAGGACATAGAAACCAACCAGATCTACTTAGAATTCCTTGTCGGTATACTAACACCCCTTTGTGCAAACTTTCTAACGGATCAATACCACCATTCAAATCAGAAGTAGAAAAACTTGAAAAGATTTTATTCAGACTCAAATTAGAATTTTTAAAAAAATTTAACACAATTTCTGAATGTGCTGCTGAAACCCCGGTTAAAATAACTCCACCGAAAAGCGCTGGATTCACGGTGGCTAGCCAAAAGGCTAAATTTGTCCTTTGGTTAGTATCAATTTCCATAATTCACCCACAAACGGTGTTTAGAGCTCTTTCAACACGAGACGACGTCCCTGTTTCGTCAAGTGGGTCCCGCCGCAATCTATGACTTAAGCACATTGAGGCTACGTTTTTAATATGTGTTTTTAATATCTTTTTAGAATTTCGATAGGCTGCTAAAGCTCTAGCTGCTCTGAGAAGGGTTAATTCGCCGCGTAATCCGTCACTTCCTAACTCAATACAAATTTCTGCACAAAGCTCCAGAATACTTTCTGGTGTTTCTATTTTATCAATAATCTTTCTAGCATCTAAGATTTTTTTACAAATCTTTTGATTTTCTTTTTTCCAATTTTGTTGAAAACTTTGGGGGTCTTGATCATACAAATCACGCCTTTTTATGACTTCAATTCTTTCTTGAATTGAATTCGGTGTTACAACTTCGACTGATAAACCAAATCTATCTAGCAGTTGTGGACGAAGCTCACCTTCTTCTGGATTACCGGAGCCTATTAATATAAAATCTGATGCATGACGAATTGATAAACCTTCCCTTTCAATGACATTTTCTCCTGATTGTGAGACATCTAGAAGTAAATCAACTATGTGATCTTCTAGAAGATTTACCTCATCTATATATAAATATCCGCGGTTTGCCTTTGCCAAAAGTCCAGGTTGAAAAGATTTAATTCCTTCAACTAGCGCTTTTTCAATATCCAAAGCTCCGGTCACACGGTCTGAGCCAATACCTAAAGGTAAATCCACCACTGGCATTGGAATTTCGATGAGCTTCGTAGACGAAGCTTTATACCAAGAAGGGGTTTCATCTAAAGATCCTGAGTTTACAGGGCATCCTTCGACGGATTTGATTGGAGGCAACAAATCAGCCAGGCCCCTCACGGCAGTTGATTTTCCAGTTCCTCGATCTCCAAAAACTAGTACGCCACCAATCTTTGGGTCTATTGCAGTCATAATCATTGCAAGTTTCATATCTTCTTGGCCAACTATTGCTGCAAATGGGAAAGCATTACTCATTAATTAATTCCTGTTTTTTGATTGAAATCTCTGAAATTCCCGTTGACTTCTATAACATTGAAACGTGCGTATAACTCCTCTGAAAACCAATCACCTTTTCTGACTTTTTGGATAGCATCTTTATGAGAGCCTGCATGATGGGCAAACTTTTTCATATGTTCTAAATTATTCCAAATTGAGAAGGTAAGCTGCTGACGAATGGGTACCTCTCCTAAGCCGATTTTAAACATTACGTTTTTATCGCGACCAATCCTATCGCTTATATCAGGGGCTTGCGACCAGAAACTCCTCAATTTGCTCCACCGAACAGTCGCCCGTGTTAATACGGCAACAAATTCCTCAGGATTAGCTTTTTTGGGTGTAAATGGCTGAGAACCTGACCAATATCCTCTAGACGAGATTGGCTTCATAAGTATTGTGGAAGTATTAGAAGCGCGTGATAAATACCTTTTAAAAAGACTTTCATTTTTTAAAGCGTTTCGCGCAGCATCTTCATTTTCCCAGACACAAAGCACGCCATAAACACCAAAATTTGGTACTGGGGTAAAACCTTCTCCTGTCCCAGATCCAAAGAGTTTCCAAAATTCTAGGTTTTTTATTTTTTTCAATCTAAAACGAGCTAGGCCCATCATTAAAAAGGCCCAGATTTTATCGGATGCTTTATCAAAGCGAAATAAATTTAAAGTCACAATTTGAATTTTGTGCCTCCGCTTGGGCTGTTGTTACTGGGCATGGGTGCAGTCAAACATAAAATACTTTTATTGTAAAATAAAATAGACACATATAGTGTATAATTAATATGACATATTCTTATAAGCCAATTTCGCCCGATACAGGGTTAACTGATCCCAATGAGCCGAAACCTAAGGCCGTAGTCATTGGTGCTGGGTTAGGTGGATTGTCAGCTGCTATGCGTTTAGGGTCTAAAGGGTACAGAGTCCAAATTATTGATAAATTAGATAGGCTTGGAGGTCGAGGCTCATCTATTTCAAAGAGTGGTTATAGGTTTGATCTTGGCCCAACTATCCTTACTGTGCCAGAAGTTTTCAGAAAACTGTGGCAAGACTGCGGTTTTGATTTTGAAAAGGATGTTAATCTTGAAGCCTTAGATCCATTTTATGAAATCAGATGGCAAGACGGCAGTAATTTTCGGGTCTTTAAAGATGAAACAGAAATGCTCGCAGAGGTAAAACGTAAATTTCCAGGTGATTTTGAAGGTTATATTAAGTTTTTAAAGGACTGTGAAAAGCGCTATCTTTTTGGTTTTGAAGGACTTGGCCGAAAGCCAATGAATAAACTCTGGGATTTAATTAAAGAAATCCCTGGATTTGTTCGTCTTCGAGCTGACAAATCTGTCTATGGTCATGCAGCTTCGCGTGTAAAAGACCCTAGGTTCAGAATGGCCTTATCCTTTCATCCTCTATTTATTGGTGGGGATCCTAGGCGTGTTACGTCCATGTATATTCTAGTGAGCCATCTTGAGAAGGCTTTTGGAGTTCATTATGTACAAGGGGGTGTACAAGCTTTGGCCGATGCAATGGGAGGTGTTGTAAAGAGACAGGGTGGCAATATTTTCCTCAATCAAAGTGTCCAGGAGATTTTGGTAGATCAGGGTAGGGCATCAGGTGTTAAATTATCTGATGGCAGAACAATTAAATCAGATATTGTTGTATCTAATGCAGATCCTGGATGGACGTACACGAACCTTATTAAATCATCAAAAAAGTCCCGTTGGACGAACAAAAAATTAGATCAATCAAAATGGTCGATGGGTTTATTTGTTTGGTATTTTGGGACAAAAGGCACGAAAGATTTTTGGAAAGATGTAGGGCATCATACGATCATTAATGGCCCACGTTATAGAGGTTTATTAAAGGATATTTTCGATAAAAAAGTATTAGCCGACGATATGTCTATCTATTTACATCGACCATCCTGTACTGATCAAACAGTTGCGCCAGACGGATCTGATGCATTTTATGCGCTTTCACCTGTCCCCAATTTAAAAACCAACTCTCCTGTAGATTGGAAAGAAATGGGTGACCTCTATAAAGAAAAACTTCGACGTGTACTAAATGAAATTATTCCTGGGTTTTCTGAAAATATTGAAACTGAATTTACGTTGAATCCCGAAGATTTCCTTTCGAGATATCTTAGCCCTTATGGAGCAGGTTTTTCACTTGAACCAAGAATTTTTCAATCAGCGTGGTTTCGACCCCATAATATAAGTGAGGAAATAGAAAATTTATTTCTTGTTGGTGCTGGAACTCATCCTGGAGCAGGAATTCCAAGTGTTGTCACTTCGGCAGAGGTGATGGCTAAGTTAATTCCGGATGCGTCATATATAAGGCTTAACTCATGAATACTATCGAAAGTGATATTGAATACTGTAAAAAAGCGATACTGCATGGCTCTTTATCTTTTCATGCTGCATCTCTAGCTTTGCCAGAATCTGTTCGAACACCATGTTTGGCTTTGTATGCATTTTGTCGCCTTGCTGATGATGAAGTCGACTTAAAAAAAGATAAGTCAGCTTCAATTTATGATTTGGTGCAGCGATTAGATCTTGTCTACGCCGGTACGCCGCGAAATCATCCCATGGATCGTGCTTTTGCAAGTATGGTGGAGAAATTTGACATGCCAAGAGCGCTTCCAGAGGCTCTCTTTGAAGGGTTTGTTTGGGACGCTATGTCAAAGCAATATAATAATATTGATGAATTAATCTCTTATTCGGCAAGAGTGGCATCGTCGGTGGGTGTCATGCTGTGCGTGATTATGGGAGAACGTAGAGCTGAAGTTCTTTCTCGTGCGTGTGATCTGGGTGTGGCTATGCAATTAACAAATATAGCCAGAGATATTGGAGAAGATGCGCAAGAAGGTCGTCTATATATTCCACTCGATTGGTTTCAACAGGAAGGCTTGGATCCGGCACAATTTTTAATTGAGCCAACTCAATCCCAAAGTACTGTTCGATTTACAAAAAGATTATTGGGTCAGGCTCAAACTCTTTACCATCGATCTGAAGCGGGTATTGCTTTTCTCCCTCCAAAGGTTAGACCAGCTATGTTTGCAGCCAGACATATTTACTCGGCTATTGGGACTGAAATCAAAAAGAATAACTATGACAATATAAATTTAAGAGCGAAAACAAATAAGTTTACTAAAACCAAATTATTGACGTTCTCTACTTTTCAATCATTGGTGAGTATGATTTTGCCAGCACCTGCAACGGTCTTTGCAAAGCCCCTGCCTCAAACGGAATTTTTGGTTGAGGCTGCTAAAATTCAGGGTACTACTGATTTAAATTGGAGTGGAAAGTTTTTGTCGGTCATTGACCAGTTGAAAAACCACGACCAGAAAAAAATGAGTGCCTAAAGATATTAAAAACTCTCTTAATTTCCTTTTGTGAACTCTATGATCGATATTTTTATGTTTCGTTGTAGAAGTTTAATTTCTCAAAATCGAATTCAACCCCAATTCCTGGTTTATTGGGGGCTGTAGCTAGTTTATTCTCAAGTTTTAGAGGCCTAAATGTATATTTATCTATTGGAAAGGAATGTACTTCCAGCCAACCTGCATTGGCCTGTGCCGATACTAGGCTTACATGGAGTTCTTGCATGCCATGGCTGCATATTGAAACGCCGTATTCTCTAGACATTTCTGCTACACGTAACCATGCGGTAATTCCACCACAATTTGAAGCGTCAGGTTGGATAAACTTCAGATTTGACATTTGAAATGCGTGAAGAAATTCCTGTTCTGTATGTAGATTTTCACCCATTGCTAATGGAATATTGATGGATTTAGAAACCTCAGCGTATCCCTTAAAATCATCAGGAATTATTGGTTCCTCAAACCAATAAACATTATAATCCTCGAACCTTTTTGCGGCATTTATTGCTTGTTTGATTGAATATGAGTAATTTGCATCCACCATAAACACAGTTTCCGGTCCAATAGCATGACGAACAGCTTGAACTCTTGATATATCAGTTGACAGATCTGGATGGCCAACCTTGATTTTGACGGCATTGAACCCTTCATCCAAATAGGACGAAACGCTATCTACCAATTTTGTCTGGTTGTAACCTAAGTCTATTCCACCCCTGTAAGCTTTACAGGAGACGTTATTTCCACCCGCCATTGTTAACAAAGATTTATTATTTTTTTTACCTCGCAAGTCCCAAAGAGCAATATCAACAGCTGATATAGCAAAACTTGATATTCCTCCCCTACCAACATAATGCATGTGCCACTGCATCTCATCGTAAATATGCTCTACTTTTTCTGTCTGCATTCCCTGAATAAATGGCGCTATATCTTCTTGGAGCATAGAATATATGGCTTTTCCTCCTCGTCCGCCTGTATAAGTATAACCTGTTCCAAACTCTCCATCTTGGTCAAAAACTTGAGTAATAATCAGTTCAAAATGAGAGTGATTTCCATGTTTGGCGTCTATAAGAACTTCATCAAGCGGCAGTTTGAAATAGTGAGTTTCAAGCTTTACAACTTTTGTCATCTTTGAACATTCAATTTTAAACACTCAGGTACGGGGGTTAAAACTTGTCCGGTCTTGAAAAAAGACAGTAAGTTATCGCAAGTAAGATCGCCCATCGCTTGACGTGTTTCATTTGTGGCACTGCCTACATGCGGGGTCAGGATCACATTTGGCATGTTTTTTAATTCATTGGGCACAACAGGTTCAGCATCAAAAACGTCCAGCCCAGCGGCACCAATTGTACCTGTCTGAAGAGCCTTTATTAAAGCCTTTTCGTCAACAACGCTGCCTCTAGAAATATTAATGAGTGTCCCTGAAGTCCCTAGCGCCTCCAATACGCTTGCATCTACTAAATGTTTTGTTTCGTTTCCACCTGGAGTAATGATGAATAATACGTCTACATTTTTAGCTAATTCTTTTGGTGATGCGTGAAATTGATAGTTGTTATTCTTTTTTGATCGAGAATGATAATGAACCTCGGCATCAAAAGCTTTGACACGTTTTGCAATGGTTTCACCTATCCGACCAAGGCCCAGGATGCCAACTTTCTGTTTTTGAACGGTTTTGGATAAGGGGAAAGCGCCTTCTTTCTCCCAATTTCCTGTACGCACCCACTGGTCAGCTTGAATTAGGTTTCTATAGGTTGCTAACCATAGCATAATGGCAGTATCGGCAACTTCATCGTTTAAGACGTCAGGTGTATGAGTAACAGTGATATTTTTAGATACTGCAAAATTAGCATCAATCGCGTCATATCCTACCCCGTAACTTGAGACTATTTTAAGGTTTGGGAGTCTTTCCATAAGGTTGTCTGGAACACCCCAGTGACCATCGGTAAGTATACATTCAATCTCTTTTACGTGTTCAGCAATTAATTTTTTTTTGTCAACACTGCGAAAATATTCAATTATATCAAAGTTGTCTGCAAGCCTGTTAGCCATCCTTGAGGTTATATCGCCGATTTGTAAAAGTTTATGTTTAGGCATCCTGCAAAACTACTTGCCTTTGTTTTCCTAGACCATCAATCCAAACTTCCATCACGTCACCTTCTTTTAAGTAGACTGGCTCTGGTTTCATTCCCATACCTACTCCGGGTGGTGTTCCCGTGGAAATTACATCGCCTGGATGCAATGTGAATAATGTTGAAAGGTGAGCTATAACTTGAGAAACTGTAAAAATCATTGTTTTTGTATTGCCCGTTTGCATACGCTTTCCGTTGACGTCTAGCCACATATCAAGATTTTGAGGATCTGAAATTTCATCTTTTGTTACCAAGTATGGGCCGGTTGGTCCAAACGTGTCGCATGATTTCCCTTTTGTCCATTGCCCTGTTAACTTGGCTTGAAAATGCCTTTCGCTTACATCATTGCAGACACAATACCCTGCAACGTAATCCAACGCACTCTCTTCAGAAACATATTTGGCTGTCTCTCCTATCACCACACCTAGTTCAACTTCCCAATCTGTACTGGTAGATCCTCTTGGCATAATCACATCATCATTAGGACCTACGATTGCTGAATTTGCTTTCATAAATAAAATGGGATGCTCCGGAATATCAGCGCCAGTTTCAGCGGCATGATCGGCATAATTTAGGCCAATACACATGAACTTTCCTATCCCAGTAACACAGGTTCCTAACCTAGGCGTTCCTTCAACAGTGGGAAGGTCTTCAAAATTTATTTCCCTCAGCTTATTTAGTGAAGTCTCATTTAGAATAGCTCCAGAAACATCATCGATATGGCCAGAGAGGTCTCTAATATTCCCATCTTTATCCAGGACGCCTGGTTTTTCATTTCCAATTTCTCCATAACGTAAGAGTTTCATTTTATATTCCTTTAATGGTTATCTCGGGGCACATGGCGTGCCGCTATATTTTTATGTTTTTCAGCACCTTTTAAGGTCATTCCTTCACTGAAAGGATTAACTTTTTCTCTAAATATATCTTGCCATGGAGTTTGGCTTTCAGGTCGTAAGAATGAGTTATCTAATTGTTCTCTTCTCAAATTGAGTTCTGTTTCATCAACCAAAACATTGACTGTAAAATTATTCAGATCTACTCGAACTACATCATTATTCTGGATCAAGGCTAAACCACCACCATCGGCTGCCTCGGGGGATGCGTTAAGAATTGACGGTGAACCAGACGTTCCTGATTGACGCCCGTCTCCGATGCAAGGCAATGAATGTATACCTTTTTCTAATAAGTAAGAAGGCGGTCTCATATTAACAACTTCAGCGCCACCAGGATATCCGATTGGTCCAGCTCCCCGCATTATCAAAAGGCAATTTTCATCAATATTCAGAGAAGGGTCATCGATATTTTTGTGGAATTCCTCTGGGCCAGTAAAAACAATTGCGCGACCTTCAAAAGCGTTGGGGTCTTTAGGGTTAGAAAGATATCTCTTTCGGAATTCTTCACTGATAACGCTTGTTTTCATTATTGCGCTGTCAAATAAATTACCTTTCATGTTGATAAATCCCGCATTTGACAACATCGGATTTTCAATTGGTTTGATCACGTCCTTGTTTATTATCTCTTTGTTTTCACAATTTTCACCCATAGATTTACCATTTACTGTCATGGCATTCGGATGCGGTAATAAATTTTTAGACATAAGTTGACTTACAACCGCTGGCACACCTCCGGCCCGGTGATAGTCTTCACCTAAATATTCACCTGCGGGCTGCAAATTGACCAACAGGGGTATTTCTAGACCTATTTTTTGCCAGTCGTCATTATTAAGCTCTATTCCTAGATGTTTGGCAATTCCATTTAAGTGAATAGGAGCATTAGTAGAGCCGCCAATGGCTGAATTAACAACAATGGCGTTTTCGAAAGCCTCTCGGGTCATAATATCTGAAGGTTTCAAATCTTCAGAAACCATGTCTACAATTCTTTTACCAGTCGCATATGCAATTTGACCTCTTTCGCGGTATGGAGCTGGTATGGCAGCAGAGCCTGGCAATTGCATCCCTAGAGCTTCAGCTAGCGAATTCATAGTGGTTGCCGTGCCCATAGTATTACAATATCCGGTTGAAGGGGCAGAGGATGCAACTAGATCCATAAATCCATCGTCATCAATCTCGCCCGTCGCTAGCAGTTCGCGTGCTTTCCAGACTATTGTTCCAGAACCAGTTCGCTGCCCCCGGTAGTATCCGTTAAGCATTGGCCCAACTGATAAAGCTATTGCTGGTATATTTACCGTTGCTGCCGCCATTAATAGAGCGGGTGTGGTTTTGTCACAACCTATGTTCAGGACAACGCCATCAATTGGATATCCAAAAAGAGTTTCAACCAGAGAGAGATAGGCAAGGTTTCTATCCAGCATCGCTGTTGGTCTTTTTCCTGTTTCCTGTATTGGGTGAACAGGTATTTCGATTACTGTACCGCCAGCGGCATTGATCCCATCTCTTACCCGTTTTGATAATTCAATATGATGCCTGTTGCATGGACTGAGATCACTACCCGTTTGAGCAATACCAATTATTGGACGATTAGATTGCAGCTCTTCTCTTGTGAGTCCATAATTAAGGTAACGCTCAAGATATAAAGCCGTCATCTCTCTGTCGTCAGGATTATTGAACCATAGACGTGATCTCAGCGTTTTATTTTTCATTTTTTTTCCTAATTAATTTGACCAGCCGCCATCAATAACATGAGCATGGCCGGTGGTGAAGTTGCTTTCATCTGAGCCTAAGTATACTGCCAAGGCTGCAATTTCTTCAGCAAATCCAATACGACCCATTGGTTGCCTTGCTATAAAATCTTTCATCGCTTTCTGGTAATCACCAGTTGCTTCTAGGCGTTGATGTAGTGAGGGGCTGTCTACAGTGCCAGGACAAATACAATTGCATCTGATCCCTTTGGTTATGTAATCGGTTGCCACCGCTTTGGTGAGCCCAATGACGGCTGCTTTAGTTGTTCCATAGACCAGACGATTGGGAGCTCCTTTGATAGAAGATGCAACCGAAGACATATTTATGATGGATCCAGAGCCTCGATTTAACATGCCGGGTAAAGCTGCTCGAATAGTTTTGAACATTGAAGATACATTTAGATCCCAAGCGCTATCCCAATCTTCTGTGCTGGCTTCCAATATCGTTCCGTTGTGAACAAAACCCGCGCAATTAAATAATATGTCAGGCTCGGACTTATCAATACCTTTTTCAACGGATTCATTGTTTAGAACATTTAACTCAAATACTTCCAGTGTTCCTAAACCTTTAGCTTCGTCAGATAAGTCATTCAGTGTTTCTTGATTAATATCTGTGGCAAAAACATGGGCACCTTCGGCTGCCATGGCCAAGGCCGTTGCTTTCCCAATACCTTGGCCCGCCGCTGTAATTAAAGCGCGCTTACCTAAAAGCCGATTTGTCATTTTGCTTTTCCCCAAAAGTTTTGATGGTTTAAATCCACATTAATTCCACCGTGGGTCGTTCTATAGCGGCCCTTGGTTTTCCCAGTTTTCAAAAATATTATCAACGGCTTTGGGCGGTGCCAAGACTTAAGTAGAAAATATTTTATTTATTTGGTATTCGAATTTGAAGATTGAAGTAATTGTATAATTGGTTTTGGCTATTAGGCTGTCTGCGTCAGAGAAAAAGGTTGGAATTTAGATGAAAATAGCATTTTTGGGCACGGGATTAATGGGTGGGCCGATGGTTAAAAATCTGGCTTCGGCTGGTTATGAAATAACTGCCTGGAACAGAACATCTTCGAAGGCAGAATTTTTATTGCAATTCGGGGTTGATGTAAAAGGCTTAGCTGCTGATGCCGTTAAAAATGCTGACGTTGTTGTTTCTATGTTATCAAATGGTGATGCTAGCGCTCAAATGCAAAGTGATAAAGATTTGCAAATAAGTCTATCTTCCAATGCAACTTGGATCGAGATGGGTTCAATTAAGCCAGATGAGTCAAGATTGCATTCCAAAAAGCTTGCTGAATTAGGCGTAAATTATTTGGACGCTCCTGTTTCAGGTGGCACTAAAGGTGCCGAAAATGGCACGCTTGCAATCATGGTAGGTGGTCAAAGATCAGTATTCAAAAAAGTAAAAAATGTTTTTGCGCCGATGGGTCGAGCAGTTTTTGTTGGGCCAACGGGCTCTGGTCAACTAGCAAAATTGGCAAATCAAGCCATTGTGGCTATTACCATTGGAGCTGTAGCAGAAGCCACATTGTTACTCGAGGAAGGCGGTGCTGATGTGGGTGCCGTGCGCGATGCATTACTCGGAGGCTTTGCTGATAGTACCATTTTACAACAACACGGTAAGCGGATGAGTGAAAGAAATTTTGACCCTGGCGGACCCAGTAGATTGCAGTTGAAAGATTTAAAAAATATCTTGGCTGAAGCGAAGGCTCTTAACGTAGACCTTCCTTTTTCAATAGCTGCTCATGATCGTTTCAGCAGATTGGTGAATTCCTTGAATGGCTCAGAATTAGATCATTCAGCTTTATTTTTAGAATTACTAGAAACTAATGGGAAACAAATATGACTTCTGTCTTAATCATCGGCGGCGGTGGAATGATCGGTCAAAAGCTTGCCTCATCCTTTTCAACAAATGACTCTCTTACACTGCTTGATATTGGTTTCCCTAATAAAAACCAATCAAATGCAAGGAAAATAATTGGATCTGTGGGCGACCCTGAAATAATAGAAAACTCGCTAAAAGACCTTCCCGAAGTAATTTACTATTTGGCTTCAGTAGTTTCTGGTGAAGCTGAAGCAGATTTTTCAAAAGGCTGGGATGTGAATATTCATGCATTCTGGGCATTTTTGAGTCTTGTCAAAAAACTAAACGAAAAATCTCAAGGCCAATATAAACCCAAAATCATATTTACTTCATCAATCGCTGTGTTTGGCTCGCCTTTCCCGAACCAAATACCTGATGATTTTATTGCAGCCCCGCGCACTTCTTATGGGGCGCAAAAAGCTTCTTGTGAATTAATGCTTAATGACTTTTCACGGAAAGGATTTTGTGAGGGTTTAGCGATACGTTTACCAACAATATGTGTTCGACCTGGCAAGCCAAACTTAGCAGCATCTTCATTCTTTTCTGGCATAATAAGAGAGCCGCTGAGCGGCATCAATGCTCAGTTACCCGTATCCACAGCTGTTCGACACTGGCATGCTTCGCCTCGATCAGCTGTTAGATTTTTGAGGCATGCTGAAACTTTAAATTTTAGTCAATTGACATTTAATTCAGGGTTAAACATGCCGGGTCTTAGTTGCACTGTAGAGGAGCAAATTGAAGCTCTTCGATCGGTCGCTGGTAATGAAGTGGTCAAGCTAATCGAATGCAAACCGGATGAAAAAATTATTGAAATAGTTAAGGGTTGGCCTCAAAATTTCAAAGCTCAGAAGGCACAAGAACTTGGTTTTTATGCAGAGACGTCTTTTGAGGAAATTATTCAGATATTTATTGAAGATGAGGTATCAGGTTAGGTAACTAAAATTTAATCTGATACGCATTAAGAAAAACTTATTTTAGCTTTTAAATATTCAAAATAATCAAAATTTCAGATTTTTCAAAAAGTATATTATATTTTTTTAAGATTCTTTTATTTTTCGCTTGCCAGAGCATTTTATCTGAGTAGGCTGCTTGGAAGGCCAAAGTATTTAGATGGGCCGAAAAATTAAAGGGAGGACTCTAATGAGTTTAGTTAAAACCGTAGCTACGGCTATTGGTGCAGCAGCACTTATGGCAACAGCAGCTACTTCTGCAACAACAAATCTTCGAATTCAAACGCACTACGCGCCTGAAACTGTTTCCGGTAAATTAGCAGCTCAGTACGTTGCTGATATCGAAAGTATGTCTAATGGTGAAATCCAAGTCGAGATGTTTTACTCTTCATCTGTTGTAAAATCAGTTGAGACATTTGATGCGGCTGCGACAGGAATTTTAGACTGTGATATGACTGGCGGTGGTTATCAGACTGGTAAAAACCCGGCTTTCCAATTCGTTGGGGACATTATGGGTGGTTATGCAACACCATACCAGCAGCTCAGCTGGCTTTACAGTGGCGGACTAGAAGACGCGCAAGCTCTTTATAATAAGTATGATATGCAGCTTATCGGTTGGTGGGTTTATGGACAGGAAAGCTTAGCTTCTTCTCGACCTCTACCTGGCCCAGAAGCTCTTAAAGACTTCAAATTCCGTTCACCACCCGGTATGGAAACAAAAATCTTCGAGAAATTAGGCGCTAAGCCAATCGTTATGGATTTCACAGAAATCTTTACAGCTCTTGAAACAGGTATCATCGATGGCGCAGATGCGTCTGGCTTAGCCAACAATGTTGGTCTTGGTCTTTATGATCTTGTTAAGCACGCTAACTTTCCAGGTTTTCACTCAATGCCTTCAGATCACCTAGCGTGTAACAAAGGTGTATGGGATGCAATGCCAGAGTCACACAGAACAATTATGTCTGTTGCAATGGAAGCACTTGCATTACGAACTGCTTTGACATTTGAAACAAAGAATGCTGAAGCGGCTGCAATGTTGAAAAAACAAGGTGTTACATTATGGCAGTGGTCTGAAGAAGATCTGCAAAAGTTCCGTGATGCTGCGCAGGCTACTTGGCCAGAATTTGCTACAACGCCAGAAGCTAAAGCTTTGGTTGCGAGCCACATCGCATACTTAAGCCAGCTTGGTCTTGTAAAATAATTAAAGCAATTTAACGACAAGCCCCAACAACGGGGCTTGTCAGTTCAAGTATTGATTTTTGATAAAAAAAACAAATACGCAAAAGCTAATCTGGAAAAGTTTATTCAAAAGGTATAAAAATGAAGACGTCTGATAGTGCTTTTACTCAGTGGATATTTCCTCTTCTATTTATAGGTTGCGCAGGCTGGATAATCTGGCATGGAGCTACCTACATTATGGCTTTTGGGGGCTATACAGATGCTCTTGCAGCAAGGTATCGCCAGATTAATCTCCTAGATTATTTGGCTTTGATCGGTTTGCCAATCTTTTTCATACTCGGCATCTTAACCGTGAAGCGAGCGCAAATGGAGATGGAAGACTACACATCATTAGATCAGATCGCAATGTTCATAGGCAGAGTTACTATGCTGCTTATATTTTTGGTCGTTGCCGTTATGATGTATGAAGTTGTCTTACGTTATGTCTTTGAGCGACCCACTTTATGGGCAAATGAATTATCATTATGGATGGCAGGATTTGTTTTTATTCTAGCAGGCTTTTACGCCATGCAACAACGAAGCCATATACGCATCTTTCTTTTGTATGATATGTTACCCCGCAATCTGCAGAGGACATGTGATACCATTTCGACGTTTTTCATACTGCTGTTCGCCTTTTTTCTTGTCTATGGGGGATATGGCGAGGCAAAGGCTAAGTTATTGCGGTGGGAAACGTTTGGAACAGTGTTTGATCCGCCAATTCCTGCAACTTTAAAACCACTTGTTTTATTGGTTGTATGCTTAGTTGCTGCTCAAGCCTTATTAAACCTGATTAATGACTGGAATAAAGAACCAGAAATCCATACTGCCGCAGATGACATCGATCAGGATGAAATTGAAAGACTCAAGAAAACAGTAGGAGACAACTGATGGACATTGGAACTATATCGCTAGTCCTGCTGTTAGGGCTCATGTTATTGCTGGCCATTGGTATGCCATTGGGTATGGCTTCGGCTATCTTGGCGGTTCTGGTTTTGGTTATGAAGTTTGAACCAATGCTTTTACTAGATCCTACTACTTTTGGTGATGGCTTGCTAACCCGAAAATTTGGGACAGGTCCTTTAAATATATTAGCCCAGAAAATATATGGGCTCCTGACGGACTATGTACTCATATCAGTGCCGCTGTTTATTTTTATGGCTGCTCTGCTGGAGCGCTCAGGAATTGCAAAAGATATGTATGCTTCCTTGAACGTTTGGTTGTCCAGTGTTCGAGGTGGGATCGCTATTGTTACGTCAATAATGGCGGTTATCATGGCAGCAATGTCTGGAATAATTGGTGGCGAAGTGGTGCTGTTGGGATTAATTGCCCTGCCACAAATGCTGCGTTTGGGGTATAATCAAAACCTCGCTATCGGTACAATTTGTGCATCAGGCTCCTTGGGTACGATGATACCGCCTTCAATTGTTTTAATTATTTTTGGTTTAATTACTGAGACATCAATTAAGGCTCTTTTTACTGCTGCCTTTTTACCAGGTTTTATGCTTGCTTCCTTTTTTATAATCTACATCATCGTCCGTACTCAATTAAACCCTGAT
>Ga0208127_1000024_pt1 | contig 68268 bp, 48 predicted proteins | sample ETNtaG_6_FD_185751 | JGI IMG/M metagenome (GOLD analysis project Ga0208127, IMG submission 185751) | Marine microbial and viral communities from oxygen minimum zone, Eastern Pacific Ocean - ETNP201306SV45 (SPAdes) (version 2) | ecosystem: Environmental > Aquatic > Marine > Oceanic ... | reverse complement strand
TTTTTTAACTATGTTCCCATTCAGGAATTCGATTGGGAGATCAAGCCAGGACAGATCTCGAACATGCGCTATCGCTTGGTCGTCCATGAGGGCAAGCCGGAGATCAATGATCTGAACCGTCGCTGGGAACGGTATGCGAATTGAGGAAACTGAGAACGCTTGGCGTCTCTGCGTGGCAATGGGCGTTCGCGTCGATCGAACGATGGATATTGCGAGGCAAGGTTCCTTTTGCCCCAGCGAGCCGACGCTGCATGCGTTTCTCGCGAGCTTAAATCACGGTTGCGGGCTTGCTAAAATCGAGCGAACGTAGAAGCTCGCCGTTACTATGAAAGACAAACGCATTGGTGTAGTTGGACTGGGACGTATGGGCGCGAATATGGCCCGTCGAATGAAGGATTGCGGATACCAGGTGAGCGAGGTGTTCGACGTGGCAGAGGGACTTGCTACCGCTCTGGCAGAGGAGATTGGAGCAAACGCAGCGAACAGCCTTTCGGAATTGGCAGAGGGTTCCGATATAGTGCTGACGGTGGTGACCGATGATGCGGCTATGGATTCGATTTTCTTCGGCGAAGACAGCCTGTTCGCCGATGCTTCAGGAAAGGTCTTTCTCAATTGCGCGACGGTGACTCCGGGGATTCACCGTAAGCTCGATTCAGCCGCCAAAGAGCGCGGAGCGGTCTCGTTGGAAGCGTGTATGGCTTCGAGCATACCTCAGGCGCGCAATGGAGAATTGTATTTGATGATTGGAGGCGACCAGGCGACCTTCGAGGCAATCAAGCCCTTGCTCGACGATTTGAGCAAGAAACTGCTGTACATCGGCGAGGCTGGCAAAGCGGCTGAAGTGAAAGCGCTGGTTAATATGGTCATGAACATCAACACGGCTGCCTTGGCAGAGGGTCTGGGACTTGGTCAAGCTCTTGGCTTGGATTTGAGAATGCTGGTGGAGGTTTTTTCGAAGACCGGCGCCAATTCGCGCGTCTTGGAGACGGATTCCGATGACATGATCGAGCGCGATCATGAGTGCTATTTTTCAGCGGCTCATGCAGCCAAGGATAGCGGGATCGCTCTCGACCTAGGCAAAGAGCAATCGATCGACATGCCCCTGGCCCAAGCGACCCTTGACCAGTTTCGCAAGATGATCGAACGCGGCATCGGCGAGTTGGACAAGTCAGGCGTGGCCGAATTGACCTTCCCCGGACGCGGAAAAGGGTAAAGCGTTCGATTCAAGGCAAGGCAACTTGCTTTGTTCCTTTGCAGCATCTATTTCCTAGCCGTCAACTTCCCCCCGCCATGAAACGATTACTTCTTCTTGTCTCAATCTATTTGGCAATTTCGAACCTATCTTCTGCCGATGATCGACCCAACGTCCTCTTCATCGCCATCGACGATTTGAATCACTGGGTAGGGCACTTAGGACGTAATCCACAAGCGCAAACGCCTAATATAGATCGGCTCGCGGAGATGGGCGTCGCTTTCGAAAATGCCCATACGATTGTTCCGGCTTGCGAGCCCTCGCGGGCCGCGCTGATGGGCGGGAGACGTCCTTGGACGAGCGGGTGCTATTTGAATGGTCACGAGTGGGTGGAGTATCAGGCGGCGGGCGAAGGTTTGAGCGCTCAGTTTCTCAAAGCAGGCTATTATACGGCTGGAGCGGGCAAAATCTATCATGGCAATGAGCATCATGCGTCGGAGTGGAGTGAATACATGCCCTCCAAGCCGTATTCGCAAAATGGATGGGGCGTCAAAAAGGATGATGGCTATCACACGGATAAAATTCATCCTGATTTGAAAGACGAGGACATCATCGATTGGCATGCAGTGGACTATACGATCGAGCGTTTGATGGAGAAGCGAGACGAGCCGTTCTTTCTCGCCTGCGGTCTCTATAAGCCGCACCTCGCTTTTGTGGCGCCACGCAAGTACTACGACGCTTTTCCACTGGAATCCATCCAACTGCCTCCCCATCTGGAAAACGATCTGGACGACATTCCCGCTCGAGGCGTTCGCATGGCGGGGCCTCAAGGCGACCATCGGAAGTTCTTGGAGAGTGGACGCTGGAAGGTAGCCATTCAGTCGTATCTGGCGACGGTCGCCTATACCGACATGAATGTAGGGCGCTTGCTCGATGCCCTGGAGAAGAGTCCTGAACGCGACAATACCATCGTGGTCCTGTGGACGGATCATGGATGGTCTTTGGGAGAAAAGCAGCACTGGCGGAAATTCGCTCTATGGGAAGAGACCACCCGCACGCCCCTCATTTGGTCGGTGCCTGGGATTACTCAAGCGGGCGGACGCTCTACCCGCTCCGTGGACCTTTCGAGCGTTTATCCCACGCTTTGCGAATTAGCGGGTATTGCCATTCCCGAACACGTCGAGGGCAAGAGTATCGTCTCCCTCCTCAAGGATCCCAACAGCCAGTGGAATCACCCAGCGATCACTACGTATGGAAGGGGAAATCATGCAGTGCGTACGGAGACGCATCGCTACATTCGCTACGAGGATGGGAGCGAGGAGCTGTATCACAATACCAAGGATCCGTTCGAGTGGACGAATCTGGCAGGCAACCCCGAATATGCGGATGTGAAGCGACGCCTGGCGATGTGGCTGCCCAAGGATGAAGCGCCTTCGGCGAAAAAGTAGGGAACCTATTGAGGTAGGAGCGGCTTTATGCCGCGATACCCTGTGAAGTTGATCATCGCGGGATAAAGCCGATCCTACGGAGATAGCATCCTACCACTCGCCGTTGCGCGAAAAGCGTTTTCGAGCGGCTTCGCCAAATTGGCTTCCCGCCTCGTCAATCGATTCGAGGGTTTGCTTAAGAGTCATACCGTGGCTCGACCGCGCTGCGGCGATAACGGTATCGCATTCGTTTTGATCCATGAATACCGAAGCTTCAAGCAAGCCTTCTTCGTCTGCTTTAGGGATGGCCAGGAAGCCGTGCTTATCCGCATGAATAAGTTGTCCTGGCTGTATCTTAGTCCCGAATACCTCTACGTCGCAATTCCACTCCACGGGGACGCTGTGAGCGTGTCCCACGCATAAGCCGCGCGCGAGCGCCTTAAATCCAGCGTTCTTCATTTCATCGACATCGCGTATAGCTCCATCGATAATCGATCCAACGCAGCCCAAGGAACGATGAACATTGCTGTTCACTTCGCCCCAGAAGGCGCCGACTAAGTAAGGCTTGTCCCGATCTTCCACGACTACGATTTTTGGTCCCGGAACGCTGGCGACGTATTCGCGGTAGCGGCTCCACGCTTCACTCTTGTCGGGTACGATGTCTTTATTGGAGGGCTGGATGCGGACAGTAACCGCATAGCCGACCATCGGACCCATTTCGGGCATGAAATCCGTTAGCGGCTCGCGATTGAAGCCGTCCTTAGCGGGGTCGCTGTCGGTAATTTGCTCCCAACCATTGTAGATGGTCGGCGTATTCCAGCGTTTGAGCTGAAGCAAAGTGGAATGAGATAGGCTCATAAACCCATTCAATTCCTTGCGACCTGCGATTCCATTGCGGGTAATTGGTATAAGAAGCGTACCGGCTCAGACCGCCCAAAACGAGAATGGGCCCTAATGGAACGGCGCCTTATGTTGGGAAGTTAGCAGCCGTTCCGATCCTGTACTTTGGATGTACCAATATAACTGTATAGCCGCATGGAAAAGGCCCCTCGAACATCAAAGACGTTCTATGAGAATCAGTAAGGTAAAGTCCGCTTGGAAAGAAGGTCGATTGGCCTTGGGTACGCTTGTGAAATCGGTGGATCCCGTCCACTCGGAAGCGTTGAGCCAAATGAACTTTGACTTCCTTTGGTACGACTTGGAGCACAGCGATAAGAGCGTAGAGACATTCTCGACCCTCGCTCGAGCGACTCGAGTAGGGGACGTCGATGTTTTGGCGCGCCCGGCTCGTTGGGAATACATGCGAATGGGGCGCTTGCTTGAAACGGGCGCGTCGGGCATCATGTATCCGAGATGCGAATCAGCGGAGGAAGCGCGGGAAGTCGTGAAGTGGGCAAAATTCCACCCACTGGGAGAACGTGGGTTCGATGGAGGCAATGCGGACAATAATTACGGTCAATATTCGGCGGGCGACTATACTGCCGAGGCGAATGAACAAACCTGGATATTGGCCCAAGTGGAATCTCCTGTAGCGGTTGAGAAAACGGGAGAGATCGCTGCAGTTGATGGCGTCGATGGCGTGTTCTTCGGTCCGGGCGACTACTCGACTCTCACGGGCCATGCAGGCCAAATCAAACGCCAATCGACAATTGATGCGGCTCGCAAGACCGCGGAAGCTACAATTGCCGCGGGCAAGATTTTCGGCACCTTGGTATTCGATCGCGAGCACGCCGAGATTATGCGTGATGCGGGGGCGAAGCTGCTTATCTACGGAGCGGATATCGTGTATTATAAAAAGGCTTACGAGCAGGCATTTTCGGAGATAGCGGACCTTAACGGTTGATTCCCTGGCGGAGGTTGTTCGCAGGCGAGCGACCTAATTCGAGTCGCTGCTCCCTGGACTTCCAGGCCCCCAAAAGGGTTCGACGAGTTCAGACTCCCAGCTATCCAGCTTGGATATAAGGCGATCGAGGATCTTTGGATTGCGTGAGGCAACATTCGTTTGCTCGCCTATGTCCGTTGAAAGATCGTAAAGCTCGGGCTGGCCATCGCGAGCGTTGCGGGTCAGCAACTTCCAGTTCCCGTTCCTCAAGGCGATGGGACCTCGGCTCCCGCTGCGACGCCAGTAGAGCGTTCGTTCAGGGAATCGTTTGCTGGAGGCCCCAAGCAGGGGAAGCAAGCTACTGCCATCCAAGCGCCAACTTGGGTCGATTGTTTCTCCTGCCACCTCGAATACAGTCGGCAGGATATCCATTGTGATGACAGGCGTATCAATGACGCTGCCCGGCTTGATAACGCCTGGCCAGGCCATTGCCCAAGGAACGCGAATGCCGCCTTCGTAAAGGCTTCCTTTGTGCCCTCGCAGAGGGTAGTTACTCGTGCTGTCCTTGCCTCCCGGACCTCCGTTGTCGTTGGTAAAGATGACGATCGTTTTCTCATTCAATCCTGTATTTTCGATTGTAGCTAGGGCCTTGCCGATATTGTCGTCCATGGCGACAACCAGACCGGCGTAACTGCGTCGCGCTTCGTGGTCAATGTGATTGATGCGTTGAGCGTCGTAGCTGCTCTTGCGCGGTTCTAGGGGCCCGTGCGGCGCCGTAAAGGAAACGAATAGATAGAAGGGCTCGTCTTTGTGTTCACGGATGAATGAGCAGGCAGCATCGCCAAGTCGATCCGTAACATAGCCTGATTCGGGGGTGGGCGTGTCGTTATCTCTAATAACGCGATCGCGACTTGGCTTTTTATACGGATAGTAGGAACGAGATCCCTGAAGCAATCCGTAGAAACGATCGTATCCGCGCTGATTCGGGTGGAAGGCTTCCGGGTAGCCCAGGTGCCATTTGCCAATCAATCCGGTCTTGTATCCGATTTTCTGTAGACGCTCGACTCCAAAGGTCTCGGTCAACGGCAATCCGTTTTGAGTTCCGGGCGGCAGATTCGTTTCGTGTCCATAGCGCTCCTGATACCGTCCAGTCATCATCCCTGCTCGAGAGGGGCTGCACACGGCGCCCGTGACGTAGGCGTTGGTGAAACGCGCTCCCGCCGCCGCAATGCTGTCGATGTGGGGAGTGAGATGCTTGAAGTCTTCGCGAACGCTTTCCTGAAAGCCGAAGTCAGCGTAGCCGGAGTCGTCGGCAAAAAAGATAACCACGTTCGGCTTTTCCGAGGCTTGGGCTACGAGGGACAAAAGGAATGCGAGTAGTGTATAGGCTGTTTGGCGAAACATGTCGGCGAGGGTTCGGTTATCGTGGATTCCCGAAAGCGCACCGAAATAGGACAGTGAGACCTGGGATGCAGCGATTCTCGTTCAGGCGAGCGCGTTCTCCTATTCGCTTGCTAGTATGCGCCTATTTTTCATGAGGCGCCGTCCCAACGCTTCCTCCTGGAGAATAGTCCGGCATAATGAGCGAGGTCTTCGCCTTCAGCGTGTCGCCCTGTATTCGAGATTCCAGATCCGAGTGAATCTTATGGGCCATCTTCTTGGGGTCGTATTGATATCGAGCCGGCTCGGGATCGAGGAAATTGAGAAAGTCGCTATCGTAGCGAGAAATCAATGAAAGGTCATCCGGCACTCGTATGCCTGCTTTGATCGCCTGGGTGAAAAGCCCAAGGTAGCGGAAAGGACAGTCGATAAATAGCCCCGTTATAGGATCTTCCGATTGTCGCGTCTGCGCGATGATCGAGGTGAAATCGTTATTAAGATTCGAATACCGGATCTTTTTAAGCGATGGACGCGAAGGACTGTTGCTCAGGCCTTCCTTGAAACCGTCGAAGAGCTCTTGATCGCCTGGAAACGAATTGCGTCGGCACATAAACCCAACGCGTCGATGGCCTTTAGCGGCAAGGATGCCGGCAGCATGCCTACCGGTAGCTCGGAAGTTGATATCGACATTCGGCAATTCGATTCCCGGAAAAGGCGTCCCGCATATAATCGCAGGTACGGCTTCCTCCTGAAAGATCGATTGAGTTTCCTGCGAGCAGCGAATGAGCAACCAGCAGCTGTGACGGGTCGCTTTGAAGAGCTTCTTCAAACCCACCGCGGGTGAGCGGCTAATTTCGGGAATGCCATCGTGGATGTGTATGTGCCAGCCTCGTTTAGCTACGCGTTGCTGAAGGGTAGATATCCATTCGCCGTCCTTCGAGCCTCGATTGCGGTAGGGAGTTCCGATGAGAATGCCGATGGAGATGTCGCTCGTTTCCGAAGAAATTCGCTCAGGCCGTTTTTCGATCCGGTAGCCCGATCCCGCGACTGCTTTCAGAATGCCCTCTGACTGGAGTATTTTAAGAGCGTAGCGCAGCGTTCCGCGACTGATTTGGTAACGCTCAGTAAGCTGTCGCTCGCTGGGCAGAGTTTCGGTCCACGTTCCCGAGGCTATGCTGCGCTTGATTGCCACAAGCACGTCATTTCGAAGCAAGTGTCTCGAAAGGACCATCGCTTACCGAATATCCGATGAAGCTAATTGCGTTAGAAGCTCGTGATTACCTTGCGTTCGGTTACCGGCCACCAGTTCTCGATCTCCTTGGCGAAGCGAGCGACGATTTCAGGATGTTGTCCAGCGAGGTTCTTCGTTTCGTGGGGATCGTCCGCCAAATTGAAGAGTTGCGGGCGTTTCTCTTCGCGTGGATGGGTCGATGCGTAGCGATTCACTTCGCCATCGTAGGTCAGAAGCAATTTCCAATCGCCTTCGATGCGCCAGCGGAAGAGTAGGGAAGCTTCCGGATTCTCAATGTCAGTAACGTCGTGGGCGAAGCTTTCTCCGTAGATTGCATCACGGTCCACTGATTCTCCGCTTTTAAGATTCGGAAGGAGATTCAATCCAGGTACCTCAATAGAAGGTGCACGCGCTCCGGCTGCCGCGAGCACCGTCGGGAAAATGTCGATACTACTGACAAGGTCTTGCCGGTGACCTGTCTTCAATTTCCCGGGCCATGAGTACAGAGTCGGTTGCCGAATGCCGCCCTCGTAAGGAGTCTGTTTGGAACGGGCATCGTAGCCTCTTTTCTCGGGATGCTGTATCCAGCCGTTATCGCCAACGTAGACGATCAGCGTGTCATCCCGCAGGCCTTTCTTCTCCAAGAAACCGACCAATTCGCCACAGGTCTCGTCCCACCACTCGACCATTGCGTAGTACTTGGCGATGGTCAGCGGGTGATCGTCCCTGTACTTCTTCAGCAAGCGTTCCGGCGGATTGTGCGGCGTGTGCGGCAGAAAGGCCGCGTACCATAGGTAGAAGGGCTTGTCTTGCTCGACGGCCATGTCGACGAAGTCGTAGATCTCCTGCAGACCTTCGCGGCCGATCTTCAGGCCATCGTCGCCGTGTCGTCCTCCTTTTTGCGGAAAGCCCCGGGTCATGCCGTGAGTGAATCCGCCTCTCGAGTAATGTCCTTCCCACCATTTACCGCTTTGGTGGCTTAGATAGCCTTGCTCGGCCAGAAGTTCAGGGAGCGTATCGAACTCATCGATGTAGGATATGAGCTGGGCGCGGCGCTCATTGTATAATGGCGAATCTCTCTCGGCGTACTTCGGAGAAGGATCGTTACCTGTCACGCCGTGACGGTGAGCATAGTGGCCCGTCGCCAAAGTCATTAACGAAGGTCGGCACAAGGCAGTCGGAACGTAACCTCGAGGGAAGACCACCGACTCGCCTGCCAGTTTGTCGATATGGGGCGTCTTTACATGTGGGTGCCCCATAAAGGTGTAGTCCGTCCATGCTTGGTCGTCGCTCAAAAGCAAGACGACATTGGGTTTGTCGTTCGCCATCATCAGCGAGCAGCCGAGGGCAAAAAGAGGAATTAAGAGCAAATGAATGATTCTCGAGGTTGATTTCATAGGAACGGAAGAATACGAAATGAGGAATATTGGTACATAAAGGGTACAGGTCAATGAAGACTGCTCTTTTGCTGTTCTTGAACTTTTCTTTTTTCTCAAATCCGATTTATTCGATCCCATGACTCGCTACCCTATTTTCGCCGTATTGCTCGCATTTCTAGTTGCGTCCGCTGCTTATTCAAAGCCCTTGAACGTCGTCTTCTACCTCATTGACGATATGGGATGGATGGATATCGGGGCCAATGGCAGCGACTACTATCAAACGCCACACGTTGATCGTCTAGCAGCGGAGGGCATGCGCTTCACAAATGGATACGCAGCATGCAATGTGTGCACGCCAACCCGAGCTTCGGTCATGACTGGCAAATACCCTGCGCGTATGCTGATGACGCAGTGGCTACCTTCGGGTCGCTGGGACGCGAAGAAAAACCGTCTTCGCGAGGGACGCTACCTGCAGGCGATGCCTTTGGAAGAGCTCACCATTGCGGAAGCTTTGCGCGAAGAGGGCTATTCGACTGCGTCCATGGGCAAATGGCATCTGGGGCCAGAACCGTATTACTTTCCACGACATCAAGGCTTTGATGTTAATGTAGGCGGGCGTGATTACGGAGCGCCGGGGTCCTACTGGTATCCGTATCAGGGCAGATGGAAGATTCCGACTACAGACAATCTGTATTCGAAACGCGATACGGTAGTGGAAGGGAAAGAGGGCGACTACTTGATCGATCGCATCGCGGAAGAAGGCGAGAAGTATATTCGCTCAGTCGCCGACAAGCCCTTCTTTCTAATGATGTCACATTACGGTGTGCACACCCCGCTGCAGGGCAAACCGGACAAGGTGGCTAAGTACGAAGCGATTCCCGAAGCCGAGCGAAAAGGCGATCCGCGCTACGCAGCGATGGTGGAGAGCATCGACGATAGCGTAGGTCGCATTGTCGCTACCCTTGAGGACTTGGGAATCGATGATCATACCATGATTATCTTCACAAGCGACAATGGCGGTCACTGGAAGGCGACTCAAAACGCTCCCTTGCGAGCGAACAAAGGGTCGAACTACGAAGGTGGATTGCGCGTACCGGTGATCATTAAATGGCCGGGAAAGACCAAGCCGGGATCGGTTTCCGAGGAGCTCGTTTATAGTGGCGACTTTTATCCGACAATCCTCTCCGCCGCTGGCGCTCCTATGCGTCCCTTGCAGCATAGGGATGGAGTGGATTTGACGCCTGCCTTGACGGGACGGGGGTCCCTAGGCAGGGATGCTCTGTTTTGGCACTACCCCCACTATAATCAGCACCCACAGAATTTCCCGGCGAGCGTGATTCGAAAAGGCGACTGGAAATTGATTGAAAAATTGGATACGGGCGAATTGGAACTCTATAACCTAAAGTCGGATTTAGGCGAGACGAAGAACTTGGCGAAAGCGCGTCCGGAGAAGGCAAAGCAGCTTTTTGCGGAATTGGACCAATGGCGCCAAGATGTCGGGGCCGACCCGATGAGACCGAACCCGGAGTATAAAGGGGAGTGAACTTTCGATTACGACTAGGGTAGGGCAATCCTGCTCAGCGAGATGCCGTCCCAGATTCAATAGCTAAACGCCAAAAGCTAACAGTCATCTCATGATGCGACATTCCGCTGAGTGGGATTGCCCTACCTAAGCGATTCGAGGTAAGCGATCAGGTCTCGAAATTCTTCGATGGCCATCGAGTGGGCGAGCCCTTCCGGCATGAGCGAACGCTCCATGGCACCCCAGGTCTCGATGGAATCCACGGGATAGTCATGTTCGCGCCCATCGAGCTTGATCAACTGGATGGATTGCCGGGCTTGGTCGATCTGCCTTCCTGTTTCGACGGTTCCGTCCTTCAGCTTGACGAACCAGCCCTGGTACTCGGGAGCAATGGATGCGTTGGGGTCGATGATCGATCGAATGAGGGCATCCCGATCGGCGGTGCGTCCGATGACCGATAAGTCGGGACCCGAGGGTAGCGCCATGAACGCAGATTCCGAGCCGGAGCCGAGCTTATCGCCCTGGCCATCGATGGCGTGACAGGTAATGCAAATAGAGTTCTTCGAGGCGAAAACCCTGCGGCCGGCCTCGGGATCGCCACCGGTCGCCAGCAGTTCCTGCCAAGCCTCGACGGAGAGCGGTCGCGAAACGGATTCCGGGTCGACGAGAAACTCCAGTTGGCTGCGCAGTCTCGGTTGAGCGGGCATCGATTCGAGCCCGTGTAGTTTGGCTTTGGCTACGCGTTGTACCTCGGGATCCATGCGAAGGGGACGCAGCGTTCTAGCCGCTTCGATTTGCGTTTCGGGAGAAGAATCGTCGAGCAGCGCCGCTAAGGAAGAATCGGGGGAACCCGATAGGGCTGCGAGCGCTTCGGCTCGGATAGCTGGCGATTGGCTGCGATCAAAGGCTATTGCTTTGAGAATCGACTTAGCTTCTGCATGCGTACTGTCGCCCAAGCGACGGATCGCTTCGACCTGGAGAAATGGATTGGGCGTTTGGGCGGCTTTGACGAGAAAGTTGTGATTGTCCGGCGTATCGAGGTTTCGGAGCCATCTCATTGCAAGGGAGCGCAATCGATCGGGACGGGATTCGTCCATAACCAAACTTTCAATAAAGGCGGGGCTCAGTTTGCGATTGAACGCGCTTTTGTCTGGTGGAACTCCTCGGCGGTTCGGATCGCGAGCAGCTACTTGCTCCATAATTTGCATGGTGGCCATCCATATTTCGAGGAAATCCTTGTCGAGGTTCGGACGTGACGCGGCCGCATCGATTTCGCCTCTCAACGAAAGCAATTCCTTTTCCCCCGCCCAAACCATTGCCATTCGCGCGACGCGAAGATCCGAATCGGTAAGTCTGGGACGCATGTAGCTTACCGGGTCCGACGGGTCGGCTCGCCTCAACGCCAGTAGAGCGCCCAGGCGTACGGATGAATCGCTGTGATTGAGGTCGGCGACGACGCGCTCCCGAAAGATGGGCTTCACCATCGCAGTTACAGCGGCGTTTCGTATGAAGGGATCCGCTTCCAAGAGGGCCGAGTGCAGGAAATCGTAGTCCGAAAGCTCGGACATCTCCGTCAATCGATGCATTCGAGTCAGTTCCGCTCCGGGGCTTTGCTCCGTATATGGCTGACGGGGACGATAGGTATCGACTCCTGGCTTGGCAGACACTTTCCAAATGCGTCCTTTTTGGTGGGTCGTGTAGTCGATGAGCATCCAGTCGGTGACGAAGATCGATCCATCGACTGGGCTCGCCGCCAGGCCTGCCGGGCGAAAAGGAGATTCGAGATCGTCGTGACCGCGCCCCTGAAGGATGGCTTTCGAGGTGGCGGCGAGCGAAGCGCCGGCTTCTCGTGGGGAAAAAAGCGTCAAGTTGTGCTCGCCCCATGACGCTCCGATTAGGGTGTCACGGTAATCGTGCGGCAAGGAAGCGGTATTGGCATCGAGGATTGCGGTAGGCGCTTCGCCAATGCCGGCGATCATTGGCAAGGTTCCAGGCAGTTCGCCTTCCCAGGCCTGATAGGGGTGCAAGCCATACCGTCCGTATTGTCGCTTGTAGCCGTAGTCGCCACCCTCTGCAATATGCAGGACCCGATTCGGCCCGCGGTGATCCGGGTCGTTGTCAATAGAGATCAATCTGCCTTGGCGATCGATGAGCATGCTGTAAGGGTTCCAAAAACCCCAGGCGATGCGTTCGAGGTCGGTTCCATCCGGTCGGCAACGGGCGATGATGCCTCCCCAGTAGGGTCCGACTTCGAGACGACTTCCGTCGCTGCTGATCCAGTCATCGCTCGTCGTGCCTGTAGCGACGTACAGCCAGCCGTCATTCGAAAAGGCGATGCCCTGCATCTGACCGTGGGCGTTGCCTCGTTTTTCGTAAGGATCCAAATGAAGAATACGCGTGCGGTCTTCAGATCGACCATCTTGGTCGCGGTCGTGCAGAATAAGAACTTCTCGCGTGCACACGACGTAGAGGCGTCCCTCCGGATCGAATGCGAGAGCTTGAGCCTGGAAGATGTCCTCAGCGAATATTCGCATGGATTCGAAACGCCCATCGGGACCTTGCCCCTCGAAGACTTTGATAACGTCACCCTTGGGGCCTGGATAGCCGGGAGGCGGGACGTGCGTGTGCGATTCGATGACGTAGAGCCGTCCCTGGGCATCCGTGGCGCAACCGATGGGAGTGACGATGTCGGGATGCTCAGCGTAGAGAGTAATTTGCAGTCGATCGTCGGCAAGTGTGGGCGGTTCGCCGGTCGCGCTATACATGAGTCCGGACAGGACCAAGTGAAGTGGGAGAGCAAGAAAGAGTCGTTTCATGGCGACCCCAGGAGGGGCAATTGTTTGTTCAGGTGTAAGGTCGGGGCCCGACGAGGTCAAGTTTGGCGCGTCGATTCAATAGCAGTCGCAGGAATCCGCTCGGAACTGTCTTTGAAATGAAGCTGGACGGCGAAAGCGGGAAAGCGCTATTCAATTTCTAGCATCGCCTCCACTTTTGCCCATCCCGAATCGTCGGCTGAGAATACGATCATCGTGGGAGAAGCTGCTAACTCATCTGTTTTGAAGCGCGTATTTTTCATCACTCACCCAGAGATCGAAATCGATACCGCTATTCCCGTCCCAGACTGGCCGCTATCCGAAAAAGGACTTGAGCGAATGCGTTTATTCGCCGACAGGTCGCTTGTATTCAAAATCGGATCTATCTATTGCAGCGAAGAGCGAAAAGCTGTCGACTCAGCAAGGCTTCTCAGCGAACGCCTAGGGTTGCCCTTTACTCGAATAGCAGAGCTTGGCGAAAACGATCGCTCATCTACGGGCTACCTTCCTTCCGAGGAATTCGAGAGAACGGCCGATGCTTTTTTCGCCTCGCCGAATTCCTCTGTACGAGGATGGGAAACGGCAATCCATGCTCAGGAGCGGATTACGAACGCGATTGATCGAATTATCGAAACCGATCAGTTCGATGAAAATATAGCGATCGTCGCTCATGGTGGCGTGGGCGCCCTTGCTCTTTGCAAACTGATGAACGCAGCCATCGATCGGATACATGATCAACCTGGAAGCGGAGGAGGAAACTGCTTTTGCTTCGATGCTGACACGAAGAACCTTGTCCATGGATGGAAATCTATCGAGGCTCTGTGACAAAAGAACTTCGATGATTCAGCGCCTTCCTTTAATACTCGCTTCGCTTGGAGCGATGTTCCTGCTTCTTCTAGTCCTTGTCGGTGGGGCTTTCTCTCCTGGGTACAGTCATCTGTCCCAGTACATAAGCGAATTGGGGGCGATGGGGGCTCCGTACGAAATGCTCGTTCGGTTTGGAGGCTTCCTCCCAGCAGGAGCCTTTCTGGCGCTTTTCAATATCGCGGCAACGAAGCGATTGCCGGAAACGAAACTGGTTACCTGGGGCCAATTGGGGCTCTCAATTTTCGCGATGGGCTACATCGTTGCCGTAATTTTTCCCTGCGAACCAGGTTGCCCCGAGGAAAGCGATGGCGTTTCCCAATCGATACACAATCTCGTTGGCATGGCGGGCTATGTGGTGGCTCCTGTTTTTTTAACCGTTCTGGGCATCGCTGCCCGGACATGGCCTAATAGAGGAAATTTGCCGATTGTCGCTTTCACCTGCGCGGGTGTGGCCTTGTTGGGGCTGATTAGTTTGAATCCAGAATCGTCATACGTGGGATTGAGCCAACGCGCCATCGAAGCGAGCGTTTGGGTTTGGGCGTTGGCTCTGGGCCGATACGTGAGCAGATAGGGCGAGCGCCTTAAGGTAGGGCAATCAGCGGGACTGCCCTACCTTCGAACCTACTTCGTCCGAAAGGCTTCGCTTTCGACGATGGCGAGGACGAGGTCTTGTAGGCCTGAGCCGTTGGCGCGAGTCTTTTCGATGATGCTGTCGACTTCGGGGCGGTCTGTGAACTCGAGAGTGCGCCCCATGGAATAGGCGAGCATTTTTTCCGTGAGGCAGCGGACGAATTGATCTTCGCGCTCGCTCAACGCTTCCTTGAATTCCTCGATGCCGCCGAATTGATCGCCGTTGGGCAACTGCCCCGAAGCATCGATGAGTGGGCCTTTGTCTCGTCCACGAGGATAGTGATCGCGCCAGCCGCCGATAGGATCGAAGTTCTCCAATGCGAACCCGAGCGGATCGATCTTGCGATGGCACTCATAGCAGGTTTCCACCTCGCGATGCTTGTCGAGCTGATCGCGGATCGTAGTGGCTCCACGGATATCCGGTTCTAGCGGCTCGACGTCAGGCGGTGGCGGAGCTGGCGGGGTTCCAAGAATATTCTCCAATACCCATATGCCTCTAATCACAGGAGACGTATCGATGCCGTTGGCGCTAGCTGTGAGGATGCTCGCGTGGCCTAACAGTCCGCCGCGTCGCGAATCCGACTTCAGGGATACCTTGCGAAACGCAGGACCGTTGATGCCATCGATTCCGTAGAGACGAGCCAAGCCTCCATTGACGAAGGTAAAGTCCGAATCGAGGAATGTATCCAAGGGTAGGTTTTCCTCCAATACGTGACGGAAAAACGTCTGGGTTTCCGTCTTCATGGCACTCTCGAGGCCATCGACGTAGTAGGTGGTGAATTCCTTGTAGCTGGGCGGCATGGTACCGAGCTTGTAAAGTTCGAGCCATCGGGAGGTGAAAGCGTTGGTGAATGCGGTCGAGCGTTCGTCGGCAAGCAAGCGAAGCGTTTGGGCCTGCAGGACGCTTGGCTTAGTAAGTTTCCCTTTGGCGGCTGCTTCAATTAATTCCTCGTCTGGGCGATTCCCCCAGAGGAAATAGCTGAGTCGCGAGGCAAGGGCGTAGCTGTCGAGCTCTCCCTCCGGTTCCTGCAAGTAAAGGAAATCGGGCGAACAGAGGACGGCTCGAAAACCGATCTTGAGCGATTCGAATGCGCTCGTTCCAGAATCGCGTTTCGCTTTCACCAGTCCGTGCAGCACATCAAGTTTCTCTTCGCTTATGGGACGTCGGAAGGCGTCGCTGGCGAAGCGTTTCAGAATAGGCCGCGCATTGGCCATCGTTGGCTCGTAATTGCCAAACAAGGCTCGATAGCTTGGCGAAGGCCAACTCTCGTAGAAGGGGCCTTCGAGAGCGATCTCGAATACGCGGATTCGCGGGCCTTCGTAGCCGCGGTAGAAGGCGGCCCAACCATCGCGGCGATTGAATTTGTTGCCAGTGCCCTCGGTGTTTAAAACGGCCCCGACTTCGGTGGCAATCTTTTGAGCAACGGCGTCGATGCGGCGCTGCTCGGCTTCTTCGATCGGGTAGGGATAAAGGCTGTCGCCCGGTATGGTCCAGTTGTGGATGAATTCCTGAAAATGCTCTGGGTAGTTCTGGACAAGCGTTCTGCGCATTGGCTTTACGCGATTGGGTCCATTGGGGAAGGTGAGACGCGGTTGATAGCCCTTGTCTAGCCAGATACGAGCTTCGTACCATTGAGGCGATTCGTCGGAGAGAACGAATCCAGCTACCTTGCGGTCGGAGGACGTTCGGAATTCGAGTTCGCCGTATTGACGGGAGCCGGCGACGACGTCGACGCGAAGCGGTTCGCTCTTGCGCGTGCCGACGATTTCTTCGGGATATGGATAGACGCGGTTGAACGCCTGGGCCTTGAAGCGCAACTTGTAGTATCCGCTTTCGGGGACGCCTTGCTCGAGCTCTTCAAGCCACATGAAGCCATCCTGGTCGGTAGTGTTCTTGCGGATATGCTGAAACTGACCGGCAACATCCTTGCCGTCCCAGCGATTTCGAGCGGTGTAGAAAGGGGCCTCGAAGCGATAGGAATCGACTTTCGGCTTAGGTCCCATCTCGGAAGCGATTTCGACATAGGTTTCCGCAGCGTCGAGATATCCCTGGAGAAGAAAGTCCGAGGTTATGAGCGCCGAACCGATGTTATTGAAATTTTCCTCCGTTTCGTCTGGCGGAAAGGATTCGGTGGGATCGATGAGCGTGTCCTCTAGCTTTAGCAGATCGCGTACGGTGCGGTTGTATTCGTCGCGATTGAGGCGTCGCAGAACGGTTTTGCGGTCAGTGCTCTTCGCTTCCTCGTAAGCGACCGACAACTTTCCGGTTATCCAATCGACGACCTCTTGGCGGGCTTCGGAACTCGGTTGCTTTTCGTCTTCGGGCGGCATGTCGCCCAAATTGAGAAGGTCGGCGATATCCTGCCAGAGAATGATAGAGTCGGAATCGTGAAAGTCGTTCGCCAAGGTGTCGTATCGGCGATCGCCTTTCTGTTTTTCCGCTCCATGGCAGCTAATGCAATAAGTATCCAGGAAAGGCTGTATCGTATCGCCGTAGCGGGAGTCGGCAGCGATTGACTCCAAAGAACTGCCAAACGCTGTTGCCATAAAGGCGCTGCCAGCGGCTAACCAAATCGGATAGTCTCTCATTATGCCAATTCCAGTCCGCTTAGGGTTCCGGTGCCCTTGTTGAACGTATCGACATCCAAACCGAATCTCTGGAGCATGGAACCATAGAGGTTGCAAAGCGGAACTCGCTTGTGGCCTTCTTTTGGATACACCTTATGTTCCCCGTGCTGGAAGCCACCCCCTGCAAGCATGACCGGCAGGTTCTTATTGGAGTGCGAGCTGCCATTGCCCATGCCGCTGCCCATGAGTACCATGGTGCGGTCGAAGAGACTGGTGCCGTCGGGCTCCTTGATGGCTTTCAGTTTGTCGAGAAATCGAGCCATTTGCTTGATCTGAAATTCCTCGATGATGAAAAGGCCTTGGCGCAGCTTTTCAGCTTTTCCGTGGTGCGAGAAGCCGTGGTAGCTGCCCTCGAGTCCCAGATCAGCTGTATTGATGTTTCCAGGAACACCGAGCGTGGCGACTCGTGTCGAATCGGTTTCGAGGGCTAAAGCGAGCAAGTCGTAGAAAGCAGGGACCGTGTAACTGAGATCGCCTTCGCCTGGCTCGCGATAGTCAACCTGAGGCTTGGGCTTGTGCCACCATTCGCGCGACATGCCCAATTTCTTTTCCACTTCGCGAACCGAGTTCAGGTATTCGTCGAGCTTTTCTTGGTCGGCCTTGCCCAGCTGACGGCTGAGAATCTTGGCCTGACTGTTAACCGCATCGAGAATGCTCTCATTGACGTCGTAAGCGCTTTGACGCTTGGCTCGCAAATTGGGATCGTCCTGGACGAAGAGAGCCCGGAATAAATCGCGGGCCTTGGTGACGGGCGGGACATTGATACCGTTGCGGGTCCAGGAGAGCTTGCATTTCAGGTCGCCATCGCCTGATCCGGTGGAAAGCACGAGCGACGAGTAGCGCGTGCGGGCGCCGACGAATTCAGCTGCGCGTTGGTCTACCGAGATATTGCCCTCCGGCCAATCAGAGGCGTCTTGGTCTTTGATGCCGCTGAGAAAGGCGTGCACGGCGCTGTGACCGCCGGAAACATCGTGGTCAAGGTTCGAGTAAACCGTGAAGTCCTTGCGATGGCGGGCGAGTGGCTGGAGCAAGGGCGAGAGTTTGTAATCGCTGCCCCCCTGTTTGGGAAAGAAGCTGTCCGGCATCAGTCCCAGCGGGTTGCCAACGCAAACCATGCGCATTGGAGAGCCTACAGCGCTCGTCTTGGCGGCGGGTCCGACGGCTCGCAGGGACATCGGTCCCATGCTTTCGAAAAGCGGCAAGGCGAGAGATACTCCAACCCCTCTGAGAAAGGCGCGGCGATCGATTGATTTTCTATTCATAGGGGTACGCTAGAATTACAGCGAAACGCGCCCCTCAGGACAACCGAGTTTTCGGGAAATCTGTGACGCTCGCTATTTTCGATTATCACACCGAATCGGAGCGCCGCGGGCTAGAATTAAATTGAATAAAGTGTAACACCTTAATCCGAGTTCGAGATAGCTCGCATTCTCCCGGATGCTCAGCGAAGATAACAGGACAACTTGTTGGAAAAGAGACAATAAGCGGAAAGGGAAAATGATGATAAAATACACTGTGGCATTTTTTGGTTTGTTGCTTCTTTCATCGTGTTCAGAAGGCAATTTTGATCCAACTTCCGACTCTCAAGATGACTACATCATCATCGATGTTCGTTCAGCTATCGAATTTCAGACAGGCCATCTCGAGGGCGCGATCAATATTCCCCACACGCAAATAGCGGAAAGAGTATCAATGCATGTGGAATCTCTAGATTCTAAAATACTTCTGTATTGCGGCAGTGGAAAACGGTCGGGTATCGCTCAAGAGGTCTTGTTGGAAATGGGCTATGAGAATGCCGTCAACGGAGGCGGTTATGAGTCTTTGAAATCCAAAGGGTACAGGTGATGAGGAAACCACTCTCGCGAGTTCGCCAGTACAGCGTCAAAGGCGCTATGCTAGTGGGAATTCTTCTGTCACCCCTGATGGCGCTGGTAGCTATGATCCTGATTTTGGATGCGTTTAAATTCGGGCTTAGCAGCTTTACGCTTCTAGGATACGGAATCATCCTATTAACTTTCTTCGCTGGCTTCAGATTGATACGCGCGAAATTTCGGGTAAGGGGCGCCGCGCGATGGCTCGCATGGATTGCCCTTTTGGGCGGGCATTTAGCGGCAGTCAATCTTGCCCGCGTGACTCAGGATGTAAGCCAAAACTCGGCCATCAGCGCAAACAGTTGCAGGCAGGTCATTGCGGCAATCGCTCAATTTTGTCATGAAGAACCCCGTCGGGAATGGATTTATCACGACGATATCGTCGGGCGCTACATTGGCATGATTGTGCACACTGACGCGGATGAACCCACCGAAAACTTTCCTTTCCATTGGGATGAACAGGAGTACGTCGTTACCATGAATAACGGCTATAAGGTTATCATGTGGAGTGACGTTCCCCTACGAGAACTAGGCGGCGATGTGTACACATTTGCTCAGAGGCCAAACGGAAAACTGCACCGTGGGTCAATTTCCGGTGACGAAGAGGAGGCGTGGCCGCATTACCTGGAATGGAAACGCAAGCAAACTCCCGTGAGGCCTCCGGCGAACGATTGACGATCCATTCGCTAACCAACTTGAAATCGATCATCTTTTTCGGAATTTTACGGGAGGCAGATTCCATGTATTCGAATAGGATGCAGGCTTGGTGTCGGATTCGTCCAATTTGCTGGTCAAATTCAAGCCGCTTTGCTTGCATCCCACGCGTTAACGTCTTCAAGCCCTATGCTGCTTCTTTTACGAGCGTTTAAACGCAAGCTGTTCGCTAACGATAAGCTCCGTAGCTATCTCATTTACGCTCTTGGCGAAATGGTACTGGTAGTAATCGGCATTCTGATTGCCTTGAAGATCGACAATTGGAATACGCGCAATACCCGAGAAGCGGCCCTGCAAAGCTACTTGGGCAGCATCGCCGAAAACATGAGAGGCGATCTTAAGTCCGTCGCCGCTCTTCGCGAACATCGGAACGCTGTCATCGAGAACACGGCGAGACGACGGTTAATCAGTATCGCCCATCCGTTAGGAAAGGAGGAAATCGGATTCGCTAGCAACACGCTTTTCAAAGGGAGCAAGATCGATTTTTTCGTAGCAAGCGACAGCGCTTTCGACGCCTTGAAAAGTTCTGGTCACTTGGATCTAATTAGAGGGACCGAACTGGAGCGGTTGCTCTACGATTATTACGACACGGCCAATCGCATTAAACAGGAAGAGGCGAGCTACAACGACGACCTGAGAGCGCTCTATACGCGCGTGCTGAATGACTGGCCGGATGGAATTCCGATTTGGGAATACCGAAGTCCAAACGTTATAAATCCTGAACGTCTCGTTGAGTTGCAACCAAAGCTCAAGGCGCTGCAACGCGATTCGGGCATCGAGACCCTTTTATTGCGAGCGTCGTCGAGCCAATCTCTATTGCTGGATTACGAGCGTCTCGACGCCTTGGGAAAAGCCTTCATCAATCTCGTTGAGAATGGCGCCATGAATTTGAATACGGCCTTACGAACTCCTATCGAAGCGCTGAGTCCTTCTGGCAGACAATTCGGGTTTTCCCAAATCGTCCGAGATGGTCAGCTTTCCTTCTACAGCTATAGCGCTATTTTCGCAGATTCGAGCATTCGGGGAATCATGGGATACAGGCCCGAAGACGCGCAACAGATAGACGCGCTTGAACCCTACGATCAGAACTCGTTTAGGCGTTCTGAGGGAAGTCTGAACCTGTCGTTCAATGGTGGGGCTCATTGGGCAGCCATTTCTTTCATCGCTTTCGATCGCGCGGCCAATCGGCACGCGATAGACCTGTCGCAATATGATACCTTAAGAATCGAGGCGAAAGGCCAAAACGATAACCCAAAGGTATACGTAAACATGAAGGATGTGGATGATCCGGACGATGGCAGCCAGACGAATATCGAACTGCCACTAACGGAAGAATGGGAAACGATCGAAATTCCATTGACTGATTTCAAGAATGCCGACCTGACGCGAATTCACGTAGCCCTTGCCTTTCTGTTTCTCGACGGAGCTGCCAGCTTGGAGGTAAGGAATGTCAGTTTTGGCAAGTCTCTTTAGAGAGCGTCTGGGCGTCTTGCGCTTAGTACGAGAGATTCGTTCGCAAAGCGCTCGTGATTTAGGGCTAAGTTTTGCGGTTTACGTCCATGCCGATTCCTAAAGGCGGAAAGCAATATTGTTGAAGACGACTCGAGCTTGTGTAGAGTGGCGCCCATGCCAGCCACGCTTACCTGGTATAAGGATCATTACCTTTTGAAGTATTCGGGAGTCGTTGATTTTTCCGAAGTGATTCAGGTATATGGAGAAATCGTCGCTTCCGAGCGGCTTGACGAGATCGACTGGGCTATCGTTGACGTTAGAGACTTAGAGACGATTGATTATTCGGGTAAGGTGATCGATTCGGTTGGAGCCCTATCTAAGGCAGCCTCAACCTTTCGCGATCGCATCAAAATCGGCGTAATAGTGAACTCCTCGGAAACAGAGGAAATAATTCGAGAGCTCGTCGAACGAATAAATCAAGATTTTCAGCACGATTGGGAGCGAAGAATATTCTACGATTATGATGAAGCCCAAGCTTGGGCCTCCAGCTGAAGGCTCATTCTTCTACGACTCCACAGAGCCTTTGTTTAAATGCCTGCCGTCGCGATCGAGTAAAGTTCGCTGGCGCATTGCTTTAACGTCGTATCCAACCCCGGATACGGTTCGCCGAACCCGTCCATAAGCCCGGAGTGCTGGCGCGCCTGCTTGCGAGCGACAAGCTGAGAGCCATCGATTAAGCCGCAATAATGCCAACCGACGAATTCAGGGCGAGCGAAGGCCTTTCGGAAAAATTCTTCAGTCCAGTCGATGCGTTCTTCGAGCGTGTCGGCGATTGGCCCGTAGGGACGCGGCATAGTGTTGGTCACCATAGTGAATGCGGAGTCGCCGTTGACGAAGGGCTTGTCGACGCGACTCGACCAGCGATCGAGTCCTGGCTCCTGCACTTCGTATTTGGCGTACATCTGGTACATGACGACGTCGACGTAATCAGCCACTACCGGTAGAACGGAATCGATGGAGTCAGTATTCGCGTTGAGCTTATCGCCGAAAAACAGATGATTCGGGTCGTAACGACGAATCGCATCGCGAGTGATTTGATAGTATTTATCGACGACGAGCTTGACGAACTCGACATTGTCACGGGTTTCGTTGGAGTTAGAAAGGTCCGTTCCGGGGCGCCAGTTTTCTGCGGAAGCTAATGTATCGAAGGAATCGAAGGTGGTTTGGTAGGTCGTATTGAAAGCGCGGATATTGCCGTGGTAGAGCGACCGCATGAGCTCGACGTAGGCTTGCTTGCCGGGAGTCGCCGCTCCGGCGTTGCGGAATTTGCGAGGCCAACCAATACGTGAAGGCCGTCGGGCGCCTCCGATGACATCCGTGCGCTCGCGGAGGTCTTCCTCGGTGAGAAGCGGGCAATCGGTCATAGAATAGCCAAGAAGGTAGGGATCGTCCTTCACGGGGAGGGCGAGTTCCTTAGCCAGTCGATCGCAGTGGCTCTCAAATTCGGGCGAGAAGACATCCAGAAAATTCTCATCGGGTACATCCCCACGCCAATGGGGCACGTTGATGAAGTGAATTGGCCGCATATAGGGAACGGCGGGCTTCGGGGTGTTTACGATGCCGAGCTGATTGTGGACGCCAACGGTGTTGAACCCGAATTCCTTGCAGGTGTGCAGGAACCATTTTCTGAGAGCGGCATTGAATTGCCCTTGATTGGGCTTGCTTAGACCGAACTTTCTTTCCCAGGCGCTGAGATTATACTCCTGTCTCCAAAGGTCGGGATAAAGATGATTTATGCCGAAACTGAGGAAAGCGTTGCCGTCCGGAGTAACGATCCACCACCTTTCGTCCTTCTCGACTCGAAAGTATCCGCTGGCTCTGAATCGCTTGCCAGTCCAGCCGCCGAATCGGTCGGTTTCAGTCGCAGCGCGGAGGTTAGGAAAAGAGGCAGCTAGGGCAGCGGAGCTAGCAAGTTGAACGAAGTTTCGACGATTCATGTCCATGGGGTAGTGATAGCGCGAGCGCTAAATGGTGAATGATGAATGGTTAATGTGGAATGGCGAATTAAAAGGTAGGGCAATCGCGTTCCGCGATGCCGCATCGGCTGGGCTCTTCTTACGCGGCATCGCGGGACGCGATTGCCCTACCTTGAGAATTCCTTCAGGGCGTCTGCGAGTTTTCGATAGTCGTCGAGGCGATTATACACCTGAGCGGAGATCCGAACGACGTGGTCGGGGAAATCCATCCAGGGAAACAATGGGACTTCGATAGCGTAGTCTACGATCAATCGCTCTTGCCAAGGAGATTGGTATCTGAGCGACTGATACGGTTCCCTTAGAGTCGAATGGGAAAGTGGGATCGTCGCCATGGAGCCCAGCATGTTTTCCGGCGCGGGTTCTTCTAAATTTAGGCTCTCCAAAATGACCTTACGTCCAGCGATGGCTAGATCGCGATTGCGGCGCCGGATTTCCTCCCAACCGCCGGGCAACCGTTTGCTCATGTAGTCGATAAGGAAGGGAATGCTGAGCGCTGCGCTGGGATCGCGCGTTCCCATCCACCCGAATTCGATGAGCATTCGGGAGCGGTCCATTCGAGGCGAATTGGCCCCGTGACTGATCGTTAACGGACGGATCGTATTCTGCTTATCCTTACGGACATGCAAAAAGCCAGCGGTTTTAGGAGCGCAGAGCCATTTGTGGCAATTGGCAGTGTAATAAGCTGCGCCTAGGGTTTCGATATCGACGGGAACCATTCCGGGCGCGTGCGAACCGTCGACGAGCGTGTCGATACCGCGTTCGTTGAGCGCGTCGACGATTGGCTTGATTGGAAGAACGAGGGCGCTTTGACTCGTTACGTGGTCGATAAGCAAGAGTCGGGTCTTGTCGGTGACTTTCGCGAGTACGGCATCGATCGCTTGCTGCTCATTTTTAATCGGGAAAGGAATCTCGATAGTAACGACTTTGGCGCCTCGTTTCTCGGCGGCCACGCGCAGCGCATTGGCGCAGGCATTGTATTCATGATTCGTTACGAGCAATTCGTCGCCTTTTTGAAAAGGAAGGGAGCGAACCACCGTATTCACTCCTGCTGTGGTGTTGGTTACGAATACGAGGTCATCGGCGTTCGCATTGGCGAACGAGCCGATGGATGCGCGGGCCTGATCAAGCAGCGGTTCGAATTCGCGCTGATAGAATTGAACGGGTTGGCGTTCGAGACGCATTCGAAGTTCCTGCTGGTGTTCGAGAACGGCTAGCGGACAGCTTCCGAAAGAACCGTGATTGAGAAAGGTCGTGTCCGGATCGAGAGGAAAAAGCGAGGGGTCGACTGCAGGTTGATCGGTCATTGAAAGTGGTTGGGATGAGAAACAGTGCGGTTGATTGGGTCAAAATGACAAGCGAAAGAAATGTGTCATGTTTTTCGAGCACGGTAGAAGATCAGGTAGGGCAATCGCGTCCCCGCGATGCCGCATCGGTTGATGCTATACTTCCGAGGCATCCCGCTGTGCGGGATCGCGCTATCTCTTCTCCTTGTAGAAGCACCCGATCCCGGTCAGCGCCAATGTGATGGCGACTACGAAATTGATCAGCGATAGAAACTGCCAGTGCCAGTATTGGCTTATGGGTACGCCGAGGGTCGCTACCATGAAGATTCCTGTGGTGTGCCAGGGTACGAGGTTCTCGATCATGGTGCCTGAGTCTTCCAGCGAACGTGAAAGCACCTTACGAGAGATGCCTTTGCGGTCGTAGTTTTTGTGGAAGGCTTCGCCAACGATGAAGCTGGCCGCCATTTGATTGGAAGTAATGACGTTGATGAAGGTCGTCGACGCGAGCGTCGAAAGAATGGTTGCCGAGCGCGATTTTGCGAATGCGAACACACGGTCGACGATAATGGGCATGGCGTTGATCTTGTCGATGGCGCCCACGTAGACGAATACGATGATGGAGATGATGACCGGTTCGCTGAGCTCGTAGAGTCCACCGCGATTGAAAAGCGTGCTGATCGATTCGGGAACGGCGTTCATCCAAACCGCCATGGAGGTATCGTAGCCTTTGTAAAGCGACTGCACCACATCGGCGATGCTTGTCTGTTGGAAAATAATAGCGAGGATACAGGCGCAGAAAGAGGAGGCCACCAAGACGGGCAGGGTCGCTTTGCGTTTGATGGAACCATAAAGGACAACCGCAACTGGCAAAAGAAGCAGGAGGTTGAAGCGAAACATTTCGCTGATGCCTGTGAGAATGATACCTGTTTGTTCGATTGCTTCGGCTCCGCTGGCATCGACTGGATAAACGTATCCAATAATGAAGTATAGGATCGTAGTCATCGCCGCCGATGGCACAGTTGTATACATCATGGAGCGGATGTGTTCCCAAAGCTGAACCTCTGCAGCGAGCGCAGCAACATTAGTGGTGTCGGACAAGGGCGACATCTTATCGCCGAAGAATGCTCCACCGATGATGGCTCCGGCTGTAATTCCCAAATTGGCGTTGATGGCCGCTGCGACGCCGATCAATACGAGTCCAATCGTGCCGACCGAACCCCAAGAGGTACCCGTGCAGGTAGAGAAGATGGAAGCGACTAGGAATGAAATGACGAAAATGTATTCCGGGTGGATGATCTTGATGCCATAGTAGATCATCATGGGGATCGTACCGGAAACGATCCAACTGCCGATCAGCATCCCGATGGTGAAGAGTATGAGAATCGTGGGAAAGGCTTTGGCGAGCTTGGCGACGACGGAATCCTGAACCTCTTGCCAACTGTAGCCCAGCCAGGCGAGCTGCGATATGGCGACCACCGCCGCGCTCAAAAAGACAATCTCCAAGGGGAAGGCGGAGAGCCCTTGAACAAGCGGCCGGATGAAAAGGCCGTAGGTGAGGATGGCAACCAAGCCGATAACGGGGAACAGAGCTTGGAGGAAGGTGATGGGTTTGCGGGACATTGGTGGGGAGACCGCGAGATTGAGGGAGGGCGAGACGGGGTGTCAACTAGGTAGGGCAGCAGTGTCCTCACTGCGCCGCGTTAGTTGAGCTCTTCTTACGCGGCATCGCGGGACGCGATTGCCCTACCTTTTATCCCAACTGTAGTTCTCCGAATCGAAGTCGTAGGCGCCTTTGCGGGGGACTTCTTTGGCGTAATGGGTGGGAAGCCACTCTTGGAAATTTTTGGATAGCGACTTACGCTTTTCGATCTGGTTGTTCCATTCGTTGGGATCGAGTACATGATCGTAGAGTTCTTCGCCGCCTTGCTTGTAACGGATGTAGCGCCAGTCGCGGGTACGAATTGCCGTATTGCCTTCGAGGAAGTCGATGATGGCGGGATGCTTCCAGGCAATGTTCGGGTTCTCTAAAATAGGGGTAATGTTGACGCCGTCCAAGTCGTCGGGCTGGGGCAGTCCGCAGAGACTCGTAAGCGTTGGATACAGGCAGGTAAGGTCGACTGGAGTGTTCGTTTTGGAGCCGGCTTGCGTAACGCCGGGCGCGATGAAAATAAACGGCACGTGTGTCGAGCGTTCCCAGAGCGTATCTTTAGCGAGATGATCCTTTTCCCCGAAGTGGTAGCCGTGGTCGGACCAGAAGACGATGACGGTGTTATCGCGATAGGCGCTTTGGTCGAAGCTCTCCATGAGGAGTCCCACTAATGTATCGGCGTGGGCGATACTGGCGAGGTAGCATTGCACCGTATGTCGCAGATCGTCGTATTCTTCGATCATTCGGAGATCTTCGCGTCGGTTAGCGGCGAGTTCGAGTCCGCCTTCCGGAATGTCGTCTAGGTCGCCGGGATGATTGATGGGCAGTTCGACTTGATCGAGCGGAAGTTGATCGAAGTACTTCTTAGGCGCGTAGAACGGAAGGTGGGGCTGGAAAAGGCCAACGGCGAGAAAGAAGGGCTTGTCGTGATCTCGTGAAAGGAATTCTTGGGCCCACTCGACCGTGCGTCCGTCGCCCATTTCGAGATCATCCACTTCCATGGCTCCCCAATCGAGAGAGTTGTTCGGGTGACGCGGCATGGCTCCGGTGAAATAGCGTCGATCTTCTTCACGCTCCTTAAAGTAATCGACCACGAGGTCCTGGTCTCGTACGAGGGGGAGGTATTCATCCCATTGATCTGGCGGATTGAATCCATCGGTGTGGTGATGCACTTTGCCGCCGCCCGCGACGTAGTAGCCGTTTTGCTTGAAGTGATGGGGAAGGGTCACCAAGTCTGGATACGCTGGGCGCCACCAGTGACTATTGCTGTAAAGGCCGGTGGTTGGGGCTCGCTTGCCGGTTAGAATGGCGGCTCGACTCGGAGCGCACTTGGGGCTTGGGGCGTGAGCGTTGGTGAAAAGCAGTCCTCGCTCGGCCAAGGCATCGATATTCGGCGTGGGCACTCGATCCGATCCCAGGCAGCCCACCCAATCATTCATGTCATCGACGGAAATGAAAAGAACGTTTGGAGAGCTTTGCTCTCCAAACGAATGGTGAGTGGTGAATGGTGAATAGAGAATGAAGATTGTGATGAGGAAACGTTTCATGGGGTAGTTGGTAGGGCAGCCCCGCTCAGCGGGACGCCGTGTTGGTTGAGCTCTTCTTCTTCTTCTTCTTCTTCTTCTTCTTCGGCATCGCGGGGACGCGATTGCCCTACCTTATTTCAGAGATGTCATAGGAAGCAAATGCGATGTCTTCGTCTTTCTCGTACAGGATGCCGATTTTGCTGTTCGGTAGGCGGGCGAGGCAGGAGTAGGCGGATGGGCCCGAATAGACCACTTTGCTTCTGGTCCACGTCTGACCGTCGTCCGCGCTGAGCTGGATGGTCATATTTTCTCGTGGCCCTCGCTTGAGACTGATCCCGGAATTTGGATTCGAGAAGAGAAGCGTGTTCTGATCGTAGCTAATGAGGCTTGCTTGGCAGATGGGGTCGCCGAGTTCGTCATCGGCAACGGGTTTCGTCCAATTCTCGCCGCCATCTTTGCTGTAGGCAATCGAGCGATATCCCTTGTAAGGACGGGAGGTATCGGCCACGCCTTGAGTCCGCATATTCATCATCAGTCGACCATCGGAGAGCTCGACGACTTGGCTCTCGTTGGTCGTAGGATGGATGGGGCTGCTGATGCTCCATGTCTCTCCACCATCGTCGCTGAAAAGCGTATGAGCGCCGTAGTAGCCCTCGGCAGAGTGATTCGCTGGGATCACAAGACGTCCGGATTTAGGCCCGCTTCGAATTTGAATGCCCACGCCGGGGCCGGTCGCGTACCACCACCAATTGAGCGGCTTTACCGCGGCGGTAATTTCCACAGGCTCGCTCCAGGTGAGTCCGTTGTCATCGGAGTGAGTTTGGTGAACGCGACGAGTGTCCTCGCTAGTTCCGGCGTGAAGATCGCGTCCGTGATCGGTTGCGAGATTCCAGCACATGAGCATGACGATGCGACCGGTGTATTGATCTAAGACAGGGCAGGGATTGCCTGCTGTATTCTGGCCAGCGTCCCAAACGACCTGCAGGGGAGACCACGTTTGCCCATTGTCGGTCGATCGCTTCATAACGAGATCGATATTGCCGCTATCGCCCCGGTGATCTTTACGCGCTTCCGCAAAGGCGAGAATCGCTCCGTCCTTAACTGTAATCAATGAGGGGATACGATAGTTGGAATAGCCTTCCTCGCCGGATTTGAACAGAATGCGTTCATCTGAAAGAGCAATGTTGGAGCATATGAGTGAAAGGAAGAACGCTAATGGGAGAAATAGTTTCATAAGTGATAGATGGTTTTATTAGCCTCGAGAAAGCGCAGAATTCGCAAAACGAGACACTATTGTTTTCTTTTTTGCGTGTCTTGCGCCTTTTTGCGGCGAATTCAAATTTCCTCGTTACTTTCGAGCTTGAGGCAGGGCTCCTTTCCAGCCGGCGGCGAGTTGAACGCGTAGTTGTTTGAGCAATTCCTTGTTTTCTGGGTTTTGAGCGATGTTTTGCATTTCATTGGGGTCTCGTTCTTGATCGTAGATTTCTTCTTTGAGGATGTCGCCGAATTTCCAGTCTTTCCATTGCACGTAGCGATAGCGGTCGTTGCGTAAGGCGTATCCCATTACGTCACCGTGTCGCTTGTGCTTTATGTCAACGTAGTCGCGCGGGAATTGATGGAAGGCAGCGGACTTCCAAGCTTGTTCGGGATCGTCGAGCAGCGGAGCCGCGCTCAGGCCTTCGAGTCCTTCCGGCGATTCGATGCCGCACAGTTCGGTTAAGGTGGGATAAAGATCGACCAGTTCAACCAAAGCCTGGCTGCGCGCTCCCTTCCTCTTCTGGCGGGGATCGTAGATAATGAGTGGCACGCGAGCAGCGATCTCGTAATTATTGGACTTTGTCCAGAGGCCTTGCTCGCCGAGGTGCATACCATGGTCGCCCCAGAGACAGATAATCGTATTGTCGTCGAGCTCGAGAGTTTCAAGCTTGTCGAGGATGCGACCGAGCAAGGCATCGACGTAACTGACGCAGGCGTAATAGCCGTGACGCAGTTCCTGGACCTTGTCGTCGGGAATCTTCGCTAGATCTTTAGGGATGTCCGTGTAGCCTTCGAGCTCTCTCCAGGTGCGCGTGGCGTATTCGGGGGCTCCCGATGGGTGATTGCGAGAAGATGGAGGTGGGATATCATCTCTGTCATAGAGATCCCAATACTTCTTGGGAGCAACGAAAGGAAGGTGAGGCTTGCGAAAGCCCACCGCCAAGAAGAAGGGCTGTCCGGTCCCCTTGAACGTTGCCAACGCTTGTTCGGCAGAGTCGCACACCTTGCCGTCGACGAATGCGCTATCGGGAACGTCTTCGCCTTCGGCAGCCGTTCGCTTAAGCGTGACGACTTTGAGGTTCTCCGGCGCCGCGTAGCGCCAGGAGTGACGTCGTCCGTCATCATACATGGGGTCTTCCGACCAGGATGGGGGATCATATTTCGGGGCATTGGCTCCGTGTAGAATCTTTCCTATGGATCGGGAATGGTAGCCGTTGTTCTTGAAGTGCTGGGGAAGCGTTATGAGCTTCGGATCGTACTCGCGAAAGTGCGTGTTCAAATCCCACACCTTTATGGAATCCGGACGCTTCCCGGAAAGCAGGGAAAGCCGTGAAGGGGCGCAGACAGCGAGTTGACAATAAGCGCGTTCGAATAGGGTTCCCTTATCTGCTAAGCGATCGAAATTTGGGGTGATGGCGATTGGGTCGCCGTAGCAGGCGAGGGCAGGACGCAGGTCGTCGTAGGCGATGAAGAGAACGTTTGGAGAGCTTTGCTCTCCAAACGAATGGTAAATGGCGAGGAGCGAGGAGTGAATGAGGAGAACTAGGAGGAGGCGTTTCATGCGCATATCGAGATCGTAGGAGCGGCTTTATGCCGCGATTTTATTTATCTTTATATCGCGGCGTAAAGCCGCTCCTACGGTTTGAAAAAGTAATCGGGATAGGTGAGTTCTAGCTTGGATTTGTCGGGTTGGCCGTCGACGAAACAGGCGTCGACCTCGGCTTTAAGGCGACGTACGTTTTCGGGGTTGAGCATGGGGTCGTTGGTTTCTTCGCGCCAGGTTTGAAGCTGCGAGGAGAGTCGTTTCAGGATCTTGGAATGCTTGGAAGATTCGGCGAGATTGTCGAATTCGTGAGGGTCCGTCTTGAGATCATAGAGCTCGTATTGCGGAGGGCGCCCCATGCGATAATAGGCGTCGCGAATATTCTTAGGAGCGGCGCCGATCGTATCCATCAACGAATCGAAGAATCGATTGTTGGTGAATTGATAGCCTGGATTGATTTCGCCCGGCATGAGATTGACGATGAGCTTGTAGCGTTCGTCTTGGACGGTTCGCTGCGGGTAATAATTGTGGGCCGAGTGAATATGGAATTCCGTAAACAAATACGGGCGCCATTGAGTGGATTCCCCTTCCAGCAATGGCATGAGCGAACGGCCCGCTAGGTTCGCTACAGGCTTCGCTTCGGTCGCTTCGATAACCGTTGGCATGAGGTCGACGAGAGAGACCAATTCTTCCGAAATAACGCCCGACTGCGCTCGACCAGGCCAACGGGCGATCAATGGAATGCGCGTACCGCCTTCGTAGGAAGTTCGTTTCCCGCGAAGCATGTCGACCCCGTGGTCGCCGAGATAGAAAACGAGCGTATTGTCGGCTTTGCCCGAATCTTCGAGAACCTTGAGCAGGTCGCCAATCAGCGTATCCAAACGCATGATGCAATTATAATAATCGGCGGTTTGCTGTCGCAATTCTTGATTGGTAATGCCGAAGTGGGCAATGGCTTCGACGTCGTCTCCTGTTAAAGGGTTTTTAGGCAAACCGTCGACTTGAGTGGTGAAGGGACGGTGAGCATCCGGGTAGTTAACGCTCAGAAAGAAAGGAGCGTCTCCCGCGTTGATGAATTTCTCGGCTTCAGACGCGTAACGGTCCTGTTCTTTTCGATCGAAATTGGATTTCGGAATCTCCTTGAAATCGAAAGGAAATGCGGAGGCGGGATTGACGTGCAGTTTTCCAACGATGCCGGTTCGGTAGCCTTTCTCTTTAAGGCTGCGTACCATATTCGGCGTGCCCTCGTCGTACATGCGAAACTTCCACGTAGCCAATCCAATATGCCCATTTTGATGTGGGTAGAGACCGGTTAGAAAGGCCGCTCGGGATTGACTGCAGCCTGCCTGAGCGACGTAGGCATTCTTGAAGAGCACGCCTTCCGAGGCAAGTTTGTCGAGGTTGGGCGTTTTAACATACGGCTCTCCGTAGCAGCCGATCTCCTGTCCGTTATCTTCGGATACGATGAGGAGAACGTTTGGAGCGCCTTGCGCTCCAAACGAATGGTGAATGGTGAATAGTGAATAGTTAATTGCAAGAATCAGGAAAGAAAACCTGATTGAAGGGCGATATAAGTTGGCCGCAAAAAGGCGCAAAAAACGCAAAAATAGTGGGTAGGTTAAATCGGTTTTTCGAATGCTTTTCATCGGTCGCTCTAAAATTCCACTGTTCTCTTTTGCGATTCTTGCGCCTTTTTGCGGCCAGATGATTGTAGCTATCGTTCGTTTCATTTTGCGGGTCCTATTTCGGGGGCGTGGGTTTCGGGCATCCATTTGGCGAGTCGGTCCATGATTTTACGAGTGCCTTTTCGGTGAGCAATATTGGTCCACTCATTGGGGTCCTCGCTGTGATCATAGAGCTCTTCATTGCCGTTTTCGTAACGAATATAGCGATATCGGTCGTTGCGTACAGCGTGATTGCCTTCGCCGTAGGTGATTAAGACCGGATCCCACTTCGCTTTGGGCTTTTCGAGGAGCGGAACGAGGCTTTGTCCCTCGAGGTGATCGGGCTTGGGGAGACCGCAGAGCTCGACGAGCGTTGGATAGAGATCGATAAGGCTCACAGGTCGATGCGAGATCTGCTTAGCCTTGTATCCAGGCGCAACTATGATGAACGGAATGCGTGTCGCTTTTTCATAGAAGACGAACTTCTCCCAGTGGTTTTTCTCTCCTAAGTGAAAACCGTGGTCCGACCAGAGCACGATAATGGTATCGTCCGCCTTTCCGCTTCGATCAAGGGCGTCGAGCATACGCCCTACCTGATAGTCGGCGAAACTTGATGCGGCTTGGTAGCCTCGGACTGCCTTTTCGAAAATAAAGGCGTCGCGCAGTTTCTCAGCCTCGAATGTGCTCATGAACTTTCGATTAGGCGGATGCAACATTTCTCGACCGGCAGGAGGAATGTCCTCCAGGTCGTCGCCCTTGACCTCAGGCATCTCGAGGGTTCCCATGGGATACGCATCGTACCACTCTTGGGGCGCGTAGAAGGGCATGTGGGGACGAAAGATACCGGTAGCGATGAAGAACGGTTGAGAGGCGTCATGCGATTCGATTTGCTCGATTGCCCAGGCGACGGTGTGATTGTCGATGTGATCGTCAGGATTGGTTGGATACACGCCCCAATCGAAATTTCGGCTAATCGGGCTCTTGGATCCGTCTCCCGCGGTCCAGCTTCGAGCCCCATTCAGATTGCCGCCAGCAGGCATCGGTTTGTCCGGCTGAGATGATGGAAAGACCTCATAACGGTTGAAGGCTTCGTATTGATGGTACTGCGGGCCGTGGTGATGGAATATCTTGCCGCTGGCGTAGGCGCGATAGCCGTTCTTCTTGAAATGGAGGGGCAGGATATCGACTCCTTTGAGGGCCCTTCGCCAATCGCTTCGGTTTCCGTAAACGCCGGTCGTTGCCGGTCGGACGCCACTGAGGACAGATGCTCGCGATGGATTGCACGCGGGCGAGTTGCAATAGGCTTTGCTGAAAAAGGTGCCGCGCTCAGCGAGACGTTCCAGATTGGGTGTGCGGATGGGATTGGATTCGTCGAAGAGGGTCGTCCAATCGTTCATGTCATCGATCGCGATGAAGAGGACGTTAGGCGGCTCAGCAGCCGCCGAATGGTATATATTGAACGCTAAATGCTGAAGGAGGATGAGAGCTATGAGGAGGCGTTTCATTTCAAAAGCGGTAGGGCTGTATTGTCCACACTGTCCCGTGTTGGTTGCTTCTGCTGTATCGTTGAGACTCGGCTGCTCTACCGTGATTTGGTTGCGACCGCCATTGAGGAAATCAGTCCTACGCTAATGCAGACGCCGATTCCGACAAGACCGAAGAGTAGGCCGTGAAGATTCGTGGCATACTTGCAGTAGACGATGGATGACAGACTGCAGATAACTCCTAACCATGCGTGAACAGCGCGGGCGCGTTTAACGAAGATCCCCAATAAGAATAAACCCGCAAGCGGACTTCCGATGAGTCCCATGAGTCCGATTAGGAAGTCGAAGATGTGACCAATCTCCATACTGGCGAGCGTTAGCGCGAATGCGGTCCCCAAGAATCCAAGACAGGCAACCGTGTAGCGGGCGAAAATCAATTGTTGTCGATCGCTCCAGTCATCGCCATGAGCGCGCTTAACGAAATCGTTGGAAACGGCTGTGCAAATGGAGTGCATACTGCTATCGAGACTGGACATGGCCGCGGCGAATACACCGGCAATAACAAGACCCGCTAATCCAGCTGGCATTTGATTGGCTACAAACCAGGGGAGTATTTGGTCGTTCTTCTCAAGCGGTCCCAACAAATTTGGATTGGCTTGATAGAAAACGAAGAGGGCGATGCCCATGAGTGAAAAGATCAGCGTAGCGGGAATCGCGAGCAGAGCATTGGTCCAAACCGCCTTACGTGCTTCCGCTTCGCTTTTGGTTGTGAGATAGCGCTGCACGACCGCTTGGTCGGCAGTATAGGGAACGAGGGCATTGGAAAAAATACTGCCTAGAAACAAGACGAGAAAGGCATCGCCTGTCCATGACCATTCAATGGCGGGTAGATGGAATTTACCCGCATCGGAGCCTCGTTCGATTAAGGTGGAAATTCCGCCATCGAGACTGAAGACAATGATAACGAGCGCCAGCAAGGCGCCGCCGACGAGCACAACAACCTGGATAACATCGGTCCATATGACGGCCTTGATTCCGCCGAACGCGGTGTAGACAGTAGCGATCAGCCCCATGAGCAGTATGCACAGCGTCAAATCGAATCCAGTAACGGCCGATAAGGCGAGGGCAGGCAAGAAAACGACGACTCCCATGCGGAACAGTTGAAACACGATAAACGACGCGCTGCCGAAGAGGCGCAGTCCCGTGTCGAAGCGATCTTCAAGGAATTGATATGCAGTGACGGCGTTCAGCTTTCGCAGGCGCGGAATGTATGCATATGCTATGAGAGGGGCGACGATGAGAATGCCAGCATTGAGGATGATTACGGACCAATTCGTCGAGAAAACACGTGCAGGGAGGGCGAGGTAGGTGATGGCGGAGAGCGTCGTACCGAAAATACTCATACCGGCTGCCCACCAAGGGATGGAGCGTCCGCCAAGATAGAAGTCCTCGGTCGATTGCGTGCCTCGGGCGCAGAGGTAGCCGATCAAAACGAGGCCTCCAAGATAAAGAATGAGGGTGAGCCAGTTAAGCGTGCCGAACGAGGGAGAGCCTTGAGCGGCTGTTACTGCCCATACGTTTGGCGTGCGAACCCGCGGACGCACCTCTCCTGAAGCGACGATGTATCGCTCGCCCCATTTCGCGATTTGCGTCGTGACGTGGTTCTGGGAAATGGGTCCGCCATCTTGCCAAGCGTCAGTCAAAGCGTTGTAAGCCCAGGCTTTTTTTGGAAAGCCAGGATGTTCGTCTTTCAAGTCGTCGGCAATGTGGAACATGGATCCATCGGCTCCGCCAACCACGAAAATGTGATTCTCGCCAATCGGAATCGCTTCTCCAGCCATCACACAAGCCGGTGAATCGCTGAGCCGTTCCCAGCTACTAGAGTTGGGACTGTAGGCGTAGGCATCCTTAAGGAATTCCAATTCTCCGTTTTCAGCAACGCGGCGTCCGCTGAAAAGGAAGAGTTGGTCTTCAGAGCCATTGCTTTGGGCGGTCACCAGATTGAGACCGCGCGCGGGTCCGGGAACGCCAGGGAGTTCCTGCCAGCCGGCGTCGACATTATCCATATCGAGCGCCCATAGGTTGCTCAATGCCGACGAGAGATCGTTTGTCTCGGTCCCCCCTGCAAGATACACAGTGGACCCGATGGAGGCGGCTCCTGTGAACGCGATCGTTTTGGGAAGGCTGGGCAGCGTTTCTTGCTCAATCGTTTTGGAATCCGGATTCCATTTGAGCAGAAACACGTCGCTGTACGTTTTCTCGGCATCATTGCCTCCCATGCACAGAACGCCACTGCTTGTCGAAACGGACGCGCCGTAGCCCAAGGGGCGCGGTAGCGAACCACCATCAGACCAATTCCCCTCGGCATCCAAAACCCAAATATCGTCATGCCAGACTTTCTCCTCCCCCCAGTAGGGCTTAGCGAAATTGGCTCCACCTGCAACGACTAGAGCATCATTATGGACGCCCACATAAGGACCAGCCACTCCGAGCGATTCGGTTTGCTCGCCTACGGGAGGTAGATCGGGAAGAGAAGACCATTCCAGGAATTCGTCGCTTCGCGCGAATGGAGCCACTGCGAGCAACAGGCCAAGCGCCAAAGCGAGGCCTCTGCGGCGAGGGGTACGGATAGGAGAGATCATTGAGCGTTGCCGTGGGTTATTGCGCCTGTCCGTTTGTTGGTGAAGGTCCAGGCGTCCGGGTCGAATTGAAAAGCGGATTTAGAAGGAACGCTTCCAGCGTAGGATTCGGGGAGATGAGTGGCAAGAGTGTCGATGATCTCTTTGTATGCGGGATTGGAAGCGAGGTTCGTCCATTCCATGGGGTCCGCCCGGTGATCGTAGAGTTCTTCCGAGCCATCTGCATAACGGATATAGCGCCAGCGATCGTCGCGAATAGCGGAATTGCCTCGACCGAAGTCGATACGACTTGCATGCCCCCAAGAGGCCTTCGGGTTATTAAGCAGGGGCTGAAGATTCGGACCGTCGAAGGATGCTTCGCTTTTAAGGCCAAGCATTGTCAGCAAGGTCGGAAAAATGGATACAAGGTTAACGGGGCGGTCGCAGTTGCCTCTCGAGATGCCAGGTCCCGCCATGATGAAAGGTACCCTTGTCGCTTCCTCCCACAGCGTCGATTTCATCCAATGATCTTTCTCGCCAAGGTGCCAGCCATGGTCGGACCAAAGGATAATGATCGTGTCCTTGGCGTATGGCGAAGCCTCCAAGGCGTCCAGCATGCGTCCTATCTGAGCATCCGCAAACGAGATGCTTGCCAGGTAGCATCGAACCGCTTCTGCCCATTGACTGGCGTCCTTGGCCGCTTGCATCTCATCGCGACGAGCGGCGGCCCATTTGCTGGGGATGCCTGAAACATCTTCGAGATCGTCTTCCGGCGCTTCGGGCAAACGGATGTCGGCATCAGCGTAGAGATCCCTGAACCGTTTAGGAATGTACCAAGGCAGGTGCGGGTGAAAGGTGCCGACTGAGAGGAAGAACGGCATTTCACCATCGTGTCGCTTTAGGAAATCGATGGCGTAGTCGACGATGACGACATCGTCGTAGTCTTTTTCCAAGCGCGGCAGAACGCCCCAGTCGCGTTCGTCTCTGCCTCGAAGATATTCAACCTTACTGAATGGATACTCGGGCGGGGGCGGTTTCCACTGAGTCCAGGGGTAGTTGAGTTTATTGCTGCGCGTCCAGGGAAAGTCCGCCCAAGGTAAACGGTTGTACTCGTGCCACTGGTCAGGCGGATTGTTGCCGGCGGTGTGATGAAAGCTCTTTCCTGTCCCGACAACGCGATAGCCGTTTCGCTTGAAGAATAGGGGCAAGGTAACGATATCGGGATGATTCGGGCGAAGCCACTGACTGTTTCCATAAATGCCAGTAGTCGATGGCATCAGGCCGGTCATGACTGCTGTCCGGCTTGGATTGCAGACCGGGGAGGGGCAATGGGCGTTGGTAAAGTTTATGCCGCGGGCAGCCAATCGATCCATGTGAGGCGTGTAGACCTCGCCATCGTAGCCATCGAGAAAACCGGTCCAATCCCGCATGTCGTCGACGGATAGGAAAAGGACATTCGGTGGCGAGTCCGCGCACAGGCGTAAGCTGAAAGCGAATAGGGAAGCGATGACGATTGTCAGTATCGCAGCGATTCGTCGATTGGAGTTCTGTCGGTATAGCGACAATGCAGGAAATTTAGTTTTGGTGGCTATCTGTAAAACGAAGCATCCTTATCTCGGAAAATCGGGAACGAGACAAATTCAATGAAATTGGTTCAGGGAATGTACAAGGCGTCTCGAACGATCCCTAGGGTCAGATTGCTTCAATTGGATCACGATCAAGTTCATTGAACCGGATTCCACCAATCAACCAGTCTTTGCCTCAGTTTTGAGAGGATGGCAGAGTGATCGGGATCCATGGCTAAGTTCCTTGATTCGCTGGGGTCTGATGAGAGATCAAACAGCTGATCGCTCGAAACGTAGTTATTCCAAGGCGGATCCGATACGGGTCTTATTAGTTTAAAGCTGCCTAACCGTATCCATAAATAGGAAACGTCGGATGCTGGCTTCCCGAGAACGGACGCATCGCCTGGATAGATTTCGCCAAATACAACTCGGTCGAGACTAATGCCTTTCTTGGTCGAAGTCGCGCTGGGCATGAGGTTGATGCCTGGGCCGCTTGTGACGGATTCGGCGCCAGCTACCGAAAGGGCCGTTGGGTAGAGATCTAGACTGGATACGAGTCCTTCGCGGGTTCCAGGGCTTATTCGCCCGTCGAAACGCAAAAGAATAGGGGTGCGAATTCCGGGTTCGAAAGGGGAGCGCTTGCTTTGTTTGGTGTATTGGCTAGGGCGTTCAACTCGAGGCTCGAAGCCATTGTCGACGACGAATACGAAGAGTGTGTTGCGAGCGAGGTTTCGGGACTCGATCATATGGACGAGCTTGCCGACCGTGTCGTCGAACTGCGTGATCGCGGCGTAATAGGCTCGTTTGTGTTCGGGAATGGAGTCCTCGTCGTACAACTGTTGATAGCGTTCCGGCGAGTCGTGTGGCGTGTGGGGCAAGAAAGGCGCGTACCAAATTAAGAAGGGCTGTTCGCTTCCGCAATCTTCGATGAATGCTTCGATCGGTTGCATCGTCTCGCGGCCGATGGCGAGTCCGGCGTCGCCGTTGCCGTGAGCTACAATTTCTCCATTTGGCAGGACTTTGTCGCCATTGGGACCGCCAGATGGCTCCGCGAGCGTCATTCCTTCGGTGAAGCCGGCATTGCGCCAATGGCCTTCCCAGTACTTGCCGGTTTGCAAGCAACGGTAGCCGTTTTGGGCGAGCAGTCGGGGCAGCGTATCCAAATCCTTAATCAAACTCGCGCCTCGCTCGCGCAGCGCATCGTACCGCGCCTTGGTCATCTCAGGGTCTTGGGTAAGTTTTTGAAATCCAGGTGGCGGATGATTGAAGTGAACGCCGTGTTGGTGCGGATAGAGGCCAGTGAGCAGGGAAACGAGAGAAGGGCGACAAACGCTCGAGGGGACGTATCCGTTCGGATAAACGGCGGATTGGCTGGCCAGCCGATCAAGATGAGGCGTCTGAACGACTTCATTGCCCATAAAGCCGAAGTCGCCGAAATACTGATCGTCGGATATGATATAGACGATGTTCGGTTTCGACGCGTACAGCGTCAGCGAAGCGATCGCTAAGAGCGGAAGAACGAATCCTCTCATTGAGACTGGGGCGCGTTTTCGTTCCAATGGCCAAAGCGATTGACCTTGGGGAAGGCATCGCCTTCGGGCTTAGCGTCTACCGTTGAGATGCCTTCGGCGTAGAGAAGATCGCCGGTGTATCCATCGTGGAAGCGCACGACGACCTGAGGCTCGTCGTAGGCCAGGAACTGGTAGCCTGGGCCGTCATTGCGTCCAGCGCGAACGATGTTGTTCACATCGATGACCGTGTACACGGTGTGGCGTTGACGGAGATAGTGGACATTGTCTGGATAGCCGCCGCACCACTTGATCTTCACTTTGCGACCTTGACTGTCGAACCAACCGCCGAGAGGAGGCAGTCCCGCGGTTCCGAGCGGATGGTTCGCGGAATTCATGGGACTGCAGAGAAATTCCCAGACGTTATCGGTTATCTGAGCGGCGAAAGGATGATGCACATCGCCCGTGAGAATGAGGACCGGTTTCTCGATCGCATCCAGCGCTTCGATGAGGATTTCGCGTTCGTGAACGTAGCCCGCAAATCCGTCGCCCTTCGTTTCCGTATCCGTACCGCGAACGTGAAAGGCGGAGTGGAAGATGACCCAAGGGTCGCCGGAAACGACGAAAATGAAGTCGGCTTCGGATTTGGTAGCGGTTTCGAGGAACCACTCCCGTTGAGCGTGGCCTAGAATGTAATCGGCTTCGTCGAAAGCGGTCTCAGGTCCGTCGAATTGGGTGCGTTCGCTGCGGGTGTCGAGAAAGATGAAATGACAATTGCCAACGACACGATCGAAGTAGTGATGCGTTCCAATGCTGTATGGGGCGGTGTTACTTTGGCGGAGTGGCGGGTAGATCTCGAGTCGCTGTGAATCGATGACTCGTTCGACACGGTACACGCCTGCATTGGCCCCGCCGCGTTTAGAGGCAGGCACGGTGTCCCCGCCTTTGTAGAAGGGACCGATATGCAACGTACTGACTTGATTCAGGTCGAGATTCGAGAAATCCGCGTTTGGATCGTAGAGAACATTGGAATCCTTCTTCAGCTCTGCCGTCCCGAAACGAAGCGATCCGCGTTGTGGCGCGGCATCGTTGGCCCAGTTCGCATAGTATTGCCAGACAGCGACGGCGGGGTCCCGGACGAGATGGTTTCCGTTTTTCAGTCCCGGTTGTCCCGCTCCATCAATGTTGTCCGTGACTTCATGATCATTGAACATAGTGAACATGGGAACATGACGCAGGAAGCGATTTAGAGCCGGACTGCGATCGAGGTAGAGCTTGTAGTTGGCTTCGAGGCCGTTTGGCGAGCCATCGAGAAGTTCCTCGTAGGTATAGTCGCCATTGATGATATGGAAGGCCAGCTGGTCGCGGTGGCGTTCCCACAGCGTATTGAACACGGGAGGATCGGCGTAGATTCCGTAGGTGTTTTGCGGCGACCGTTGACGTTGGCAGGCGCCGATCGAAAACGAGAAATTGAATCGACCCTCGGGATTGTAGTCGTGGGGAAAACTGCTCGAGTCAGGTAGAGTGCGAAAAGAGGGCCAGGGCTGATCGACGCCGTTGCGGATATCCACGAGCTCGCCGTCGAAAGCGACGCCATAGTAGTAGACGGTATTGGGCTGGAGGCCATTCAAGGTGACCCAGCCTGTGAAATCTTGCTCAGGGTTTGCCTCGCCGGCGGCTACGATCTCGGGCTCGAGCGGCAAACGCTGGCTGGCCCAAACTTCGAAGCGAGTTTCGTTTTCGCAACGTATCCAAACTTTTATGGAATCGTGATTGGCCCCGCCCAGGACGGGTCCGTGGGTGATCGGTAGGCTTTGGTAGGGGACCACATGATTCGCCACTGGATCTGGCCAAGGCGTAGTCTGCCCGGCAAGATTGAGAATTCCGACGCTGGAAGCTAGCGTGGCGAGTAAGATAGAGAGCTTAGGAGGGGGCATGATTTGAACGTGTGTTCCGTGTGTTGAGCTATTGCGAAAGGCCGAATTCCTTTTGGTGCGATTCGCGCAGCCGCGAGAGCTCTTTTTCGTATCGAGGATTGCTAGCCAAATTGTAGCGTTCATGTGAATCGCTATCATGGTCGTAAAGCTCTTCGGCTATTCGTTTTCCCGTTTCGGTCTCGATCCAATCGACATATCGGAAGCGGTCCGTTCGAATCGCTCGACCCATATAGCGATCGTCGTAGCGGGCGTACTGGCTCAAGGCGAATGAGCTCTGATCCGTATCCAATTTCTCGAGCGCACCTCTTAGGCTCGAGCCCTGTAGATACTCTGGTTCAGGAATATCGGCCAGGTCACATAGAGTTGGGTAAAGGTCCACCAGTTCGACGATGGTATCAGTTTTCCCTGGTTCGATGCGCGGATCGGAAATGATGAAGGGGACGCGGGTTGCGATTTCGTAATTGGACATTTTCCCCCGAGCGCTGTGCTCGCCCAGGTGCCAGCCGTGATCGGACCAGAACACGATAACGGTTTCGCGGTTACTGTCCTGATCCTCAAGCGCATCGAGCAGCTTGCCGATCTGCTCGTCCACGTAGCTGATGCATGCGGCATAGGCTTGGAGCAGATCGAATTGCTTCTCTATGCTAAAAGATCCTACGTCGGGTACGCCCTCATAGCTACGCAATTCATAACCATTCCAGTCAATCGCTTCCTGGCGCGTCGGGGGCAGCGGCATCTGGAAGCCTCGATTGCGGGCAGTCCCACGGTAACCGTCCGATGTAAACCACGCCAGGATTGGACTGTCGGTTCCGGGCAACGGATTTGGAGGCAACCACGATTGATCAGGTTCGTATAGATCGAAATACTTCTTCGGGGCGACAAACGGAAGATGGGGGCGTCGGTAGCCAATGGCGATGAACCAGGGTTTCTCGCTCGGTAGACCCTCAACAGTAGATATTGCGTCACGAGTCATACGGCCGGCAAAAAGGTGCTCGTCTTCAACGTCTGGGCTTTGAATGACCGGGCATTCGAGGCGATTCGCGATGATGGTAGGTCCGCTCGGATCGTCCTCTGGGACGATTTCCCACATTTCGCGTTCACGGCCTGGTTGAGGCGGCGCGCTCCAGTCGCTGTCCTGGTCCCAACCATCGTGGTAGAGCTTCCCGAAGCCTAGGGTGTGGTAGCCGTTATCCTTGAACCAACGGGGAAGCGAGCGGATATCAGGATTTCTCTCCCGAAATTGGTCCACATAACGTACGTTATTTCCGAATACGCCAATACGGTCCGGTCGAAGTCCCGTGAGAAGCGATAGGCGAGAGGTTCCGCATTTCGCGTATTGGCAATAAGCCCGCTTGAATAGCACGCCGTTTTCGGCGAGTCGGTCGATATGCGGCGTTTGAATACGCGTGTCGCCGTAACAGCCGAGCATGGGGCGTAGATCGTCAACGGCGATCATTAGTATGTTCGGACGCGTGGACGCGCTTCCGTGACTAGATGCGGCGAAAGCCACTAAGGCTATCGCTAAGGAGTAAACGATTGTTCGGAATCTATGGATCGCGGTAATCACGGGGATTCTGTTTTCGGAATGCGATTTAGCGTGTAATAGGCTTGGGGATGGTCGAGGGAGTGGCCTGAGCTATCGCGGAGGGCCGAGACGTCGAGTTCGTGCACATAGTAAGGGCGGAGACCGTTGATGCGCAAGCGTACGGAAAGGCGGTCCTCACTGAGAATCGCCTCCTCGATTGTATGTTCGATCGAGTCCAGCTCGTCACCGCCATAGGCTGAAGAGTAGAGGTACGTGTAGCTGCTCATCCGATACGACGAAGGGTTTTGGGCAAGCTTTGGGTCCAGCGGTCGCGTGAAGACGAGCTCGAAACCGTCTGGCTTGGCTCGCATTTCGAGAATCTCAAAAGGAGTATTGCCGTTCCAGCCGACGCGAACCAGCCCATAGGAGGCCGTTCCGAGCGAGGACCATCCTCGATTGGTCATGCCGACGTAAAGCCGATTGTCCGGTCCGAACGCCATGCGAAACACCGCGGAGGGAAAGCGATCCAAAAAACGGAAACAGGCGCCCTGATATTGCCCGTCGATTTTCTCGAGGAAGACGCGATTGACTTCCGCATTGGTGAATTCGCCCACGAGCAGTTGACCGTCGAATGGCCCGAACGCGCCCGCTTGATCAATCGCTAGAATGTCAGTGGCGCTGCGGCCGACCTTATTGTAGGGCAGCCACACGGCGGGTGGGACGAGTTCCGGCAATGCTTTCAGAGCCTCTGGATAGAGAATGGATTCGGGAATTGGTTCGAAAATCGCTACCGCTGCGTTTGGCAAATCCTGGGATGCGAGCCCGCTCGGGTTTCCGTAAAAGGCGCCAGGGCGCAGATGGTGAATCGGCGTTGCAGGCATCCAGGTGCCTTGCTGGTCGCTATAGAAAACGTCGCCTTGCCGATTGACGCCTAAGCCCGACGGCGAGCGCATGCCTGCAGCTTGGCCATCGACTGTGCCATCTGGGTTAACGGTTACTGCCCAGCCCCGCCAAGCGGCGTCATTGTCAGAGCCTTCGCCCATGTCAATATTCGTGGTTAGCCACAGCGTTCCGTTGCCGTCGCGAACGGGACCGTAGGTATAGCCGTGATACGCCCCCGATACGTTCCATCCTGCGGCTTCAGTCAAATATTCGTCGGCGATGCCATCGCTATTTCGATCAACGAGGCGAGTCAGTTCAGTTCGTTGGGCGACCAACAAGTCGTCTCCATCGGCGAGCAAACCCAAGGGTTCGTGGAGCCCTGAAGCGAAACGCTTGTATTTGATCAACTCCTTGGATTCGGAATCGGCGTTTTCAATCAGCCACACTTCTCCCTTGCGAATCGCGACCGCAAGACGCCCGTCCGAGGTCCAATCAAGACCGCCGACTTCTAGAGGAATGCCTTCTCCCGGCTGCCATTCGGTCGAGCGCGGCGCGTTAGCCGAACTGGCAGCGATGATCTCGAAATAGTCGTAGGAATCCGAAGCCAGAATTCCTTGGGCCAGCAACAGGGCGATGATGAAGGACCTTACCACTTGTATTGATACCTCCGTTCTAGGGGCGACGGACTAGGCAATTCTCGAACGACAGCTCCTTGGGGATGCGTTATACCGTATCGCTCGATTTGTATCTCACGAGAGAACGATATTCGTCTTTGGAGGACGGGTTTGTCGTTTTCATCCAAGGAAGGAAAGAGGGATTCATGGCAAGGCGATCCCTCGATCTCGGATATGAATTCGGGGACTCCATCGTCGTCGATGCGATAGCCGCGAAAACGCTGTTGCTGACCCGCGACGGTATCGGAGTTCCAGCTAATTATTGATTCGCCGAGAGGGGACTCGAATTGGGGAAAGCGAGAGAACCAGGTCCGATAGGCATCGAAGAATCGGCCCTTCCATGAGACTGCGGGCCGCCCTGTGGAGCCATCGATTGCCACATGCAATCCTTCCGGAAACCCGACAAGAATGGCGTTCGTTCCTACGCCTTCGAAAAATGTTCTCTGGATAATGGGGCGTTCCTGAGGGACGAGTTCGTATCCATTGGCTTGACTTTCGGGCATGCCGCTCGGGTAGCCGTCGCCATATTTCGAGTACGCATAGATCGCAGCGATTTGCGCGTCCGTGTCGCCATCGAGGATTTCCTGATTGGAGGCGTCCCCGCCTGGCCAGAACGAGGGCATCAGCGTATTGGGTCGATGGGCTGCAGGATTGATGAGAAAGTCGCGCAGCCAATCGGGTCGAAGACGCTCATGCATCGAGCTAAGATCCATGCCCTTGATTCCGAGTGACGGGCGGTCTCGCCAACTGTGGCAAGTGATGCAATTAAGTCCGCCCTCGGATCCAAGCAGATCGCGACCATGTGGGGCGAGCGCGGGATCAATGGGAAGCTCTGTCGGAACACGATCCTCCGACGCTAGGCGCGACGAAAGGCCGTGAACCGCTTTGCCGAAATCCGGCATGCGCGTCTTTAGGTACGGTCGAACTGTTTTGCGTCCAGCAATGGCCTCATCGAGCCATTCTTCCTGCAATTTAGCGCCGATGGCGGTCAGCGGAGGCGGCAAGCGTCCTGCATCGCCTAAATCGGGATCGCCTACGGCGTAGGGATTCGATTCCTGCGAGTGTCCCCCGATGCCATCCCGCTCATGACACGCGAGGCAATTGAGCGCTTGGAGCGTGGTCATTGCAGGAGCCGGGGTTATCGTTTCTTGCAGAAAGGAATGGATGAATAGCTCGAGCGATCTGGATTGAGAGGAAGACAAGCCGTATTCTGGATGTTCGTTCAACGGGAGTTCCGAACCTTGAATTGGGAAGTCCGACAATTCGGCTGAGTCGTATGCTTGCCCGGATTCATGACACGCGATGCAGCGTTTCGATTCGAAAAGCGCTTTTCCCTTATTTACGAGAATCGGGTCGGGTGTTCGCGTTTCTATGCTCGGATAAACCGTTGAGTCCCCATTCGAGTAATCGAGCAAGTAGGCGGCAAGGTCACCGATATCCTCACGCTCGAATTGAAACTTTGGCATTCGCCCCTCTGGATGGATAGCGTGCGGATTCTGTATGTACGCGGCTAAGGCATGTATATCGCTCTTCGCTTTGAAATCTGGCAGTGAAGCATAGCTACGATTGTTGGAATGGCTTTCGAGCGGGTTAGGGCCGTGACAGGTTATGCATCCAATCGTTTCATACAGAATCTTGCCGCGCTCCTTGTTCACGAATTTGAATGCCTTAGGGCGTTTGCCCTTGGAATCGATGGATCGCAAATAGTGGGCAACTGCAGTCGCTTCGCTCTCGCTCAATCCCATGTCCGGCATGACTGTTCCCGGCCTCATGGCCTGGGGATCGTTGATGAAATCCTCCAGCCAATCTTGACGAATGCGATGTCGTATCCCATCCAGTCGAGGCCCTTTCCGAGCAGGGAGGCCCGTGTCGGTTTGATGGCAATTGACGCAACCTAATTCATTGAACAGTAATCGTCCGCCTTCAATGGAAGGCTGAACGGCGTGAAAGCGTTCGAATCCGGCAACGAAAGGGCGAGCGTTTGCCGGCCCGACGAGAACAGCGAAGCCGATGGCTGCCCAGACTAAAGCGAAACTTATGCCGTTTCTGCGATGCATCTATCAATATAGCGACGTGACTTATTGATCGCTTGGGTGATTTCTTCGACGGTGGGCAAAATCGGAATGCCTCGAGGCACGGGGTGCATAAAGATCTCTACCAAGCCTCTGTATTGTATGTCGCGCAAGGCTTGGATGATTGGAGTGTAATCGAGCCCTCCACCGTATCCAGGAAGTTGTTGCATCTCGATTTCCTTAGGAGCCTTTTCGTAAATCCCTTCGGAATGCTCTTGGAAGTACATGAACGGAATTTGATCGTCGCCGAGATCGCGTATCAACTGTGGAATCTCGCTCTCGAACTTGTATAGGTGATGCGGAGCGAAGGCGATTCCGAGGTGAGCGCTTTGATTCAATTCCGCGAAATAGCGGAGTGAGTCCGGATGATAGAGGAGTTGATTGCCGTGATTCTCTAGGGCGATCGTGATCCCCGTTTCTTCCGCTTTCGCCACGTGCGGCTTCATGCCTTCCAAGAGGTTCTTGACTTGGACTTTCGCTTCGAGACCCGTGGGTTCGCGATCAGGCCATTTGCCGGAGCCAGTGACGATAACCGATCCACCGAACCCTTGAAGCCATTGCATTTCCTCCTGCAGTCCGAGCGGCCCTAGCGGGTAGCAGCTGGAAACTTCGATTCGAGCTTTGTTTTTAGCCAGCAACTGCTTGCATGCTTCGTCCCCCATGGCTTCGATCTGCTCGCGTTGGTTGCCATGCCTGCGACGCCAAATATCGATGGACCGACAGCCGGCTCTAGCGATTTCAGGAAGAATGACGTCCAAATCCATTTCCCCATACAAAGCCGATGAAAGCGTGTAGTTGAGCTGGAAGGGCTTTGGGGCGCATCCCTTTGCGGCAAGGGCGGCAAAAGGCAAGAGGCTGGCAAGAGTTTTGCAGGCGTCGCGTCGGTTCATGTCGGGGTAGTAGGATAGAAGTCGGCTGCTTTGAAACTACGAATAGGCGCTGGGTGCGGCTAGGCAATTCTAAGCATTTGAACTACTGGAATGACATCCATGGCACAAGGTTCGTTTATCTTCCTTAAGGACAAAGACTTGAGCTAACAATTCGTTGACCGCGAAATAGGATTGAATCGCGGCGCTGAGGACTACGTCCCAAAGTTGAGCATTGCCCTTCTCCGCTCCTTTGGAGTCGCTTCGTCAAACTTCGTGGTCCGGTCTCGCTCTGCGATCCGGTCTTGTCGCTGCGCTCGGAACTTCGTCCCACTCTACCCACAAAAAAAGGCCGCTGCTTGCGGCCCAATTTCTTAATGGTGCTCAGAGTGGGATTGATTCGCTTCGCTCAGGGCTTCGCCCCAATGCTTCGCATTGCCCATCTCCGCTGCGCTACGTCAAACCCACAGATGGGTTCTTCGTCCCGCTCAATCGACCAATAAAAAAGACCGCATCGAGCGGTCTTATTTTTAATGGTGCTCAGAGTGGGACTCGAACCCACACGGCTTGCGCCATACGCCCCTCAAGCGTACGTGTCTACCAATTCCACCACCTGAGCAGTTGGGAAGGCGGGATAAAAAGGGCAGTTTCAGGCTGATGTAAAGCGTCAAAGTGAACAATTTGAAGATTTACGTCTATAGGGTTGATTCCCAAGTAGGTACTCACTAGGATTTCATGAAAATAGAGAAATCGAACACGCGTTTCAACTTATCTCAAACCTACAGCCTACGGGTCGCCTAACGGCTTCCTTTTTCAAAATTTCAAATGAGCGAACCTAGTTCTCAAGAACCGAAGGATCAGTCGGAATCCAACCCTCTCGATCTCTCCGATCTACAAAGTTTTAGCTTCGGCACGCAATGGACGGATGCTGGACAGAAATCCAAGGGTGGCCGACGAGATGGGTCCGATCGCGAAGCAGGTCGTTCCCGCCGCCCACGACGTCGACCTGGCGGGGAAGCGGGACGGGACAGAAGACCTGCTCGGAGACCGATTTCCCAAGACCGGGGTCCCCGCGGCGGCGACGAGCGACGTCCCCGCAGACCTCAAAACGAGGGTGGCGATCGCCGTACTCCCGATCGCGGCAACTGGCGCCGCGGAAATGCTCCTGAGCGACCTTATGAAAGCCCGGTTTTCGAAGTGGGCTTCTATCCAGACGACGTCGGATTCAGCACGATCATCAAAGCCTTGCGGGCGAATCACATCACTTACGAACTCTTCGAAGTCGCCAAGATCTTCCTAGAGAAGTCCGACCGATTCGTAGCGAGCGTGACGCGCAAAGCGGCTCCTGGCGAAAAGCCAGAACGCGTTTTCGTCTCCATTCCCGACGGCATGCCCTTCGAGACCGAGGAGGAAGCCATCCAGCATGCGATCAATCACAATATCGATACGCTTTTCGATACGGAAGAGGTGGAAGTCGAGGCTCCAACGGGCAATTTCCAGTTCGTAAATCGCTGCGGAATAACGAAGGCATTGCTCGGACCGCCGAATTACCATCGCTACGAAGAGCTTGTGACACAGCATCACCAGTCCCAGCTGTCTCATATGCCTTTCGAACGCTTCCAACAAAAAATCGAGCAGGTCCGCGAGGAAGAGACGGTTAACGAATGGCTCGAATCGATGAAGAAAGCCAAGCGCTATACAAGCAAAGCGGGCGAGGGCGAAGAGACCCAGACATTCGATTCGCTAAACGATGCCATTGGCTTTCTCAGGACCACGCAGCGAGACAAACTGGTTAAGTCCGTTAGCTACGCTCGCGTATCCGGCGTGACATTGGATAAATTTCCGAATGCGGAATCGAGCCGCGCCGTTGCAGGCGAACTTGCGAGACAGCGTCGTTTTCCTCTGAATACAGCCAATGCTATTCGTGGACGCCTTCGCCGGGAGAAATTTTCGATCTACAAGAAGGGCTCGAAAGGAGTAACTTTGATTTGCTCGACGAAGCGTCGTTTCCGAACGGAAGGCCAAGTAATGGCCGATTCGTTGGATCGATTGATTTGTTTTCTCGAGGCGAACCAGAATATCAAAACCAAGGAGTTGCCGCCAGCATTTGAAGTTTGGCTGAAGGAAGCCCATCCGGATGTCGCCTTCGATGAAAAGAAGCTATTCCAAGATCTCCACTGGTTGATCGCCGATGGATACGTTAGTCACTTCGGCGATGACACCTTATTCGCGCAACCGGTGCTCGACAATGCTCCGAAGTCCAAAGCAGCCTCGCCTAAGCCGAAATCGGAAACTGCCAAAGCAGTCGATGAGGCTAGCAGGGAGGCTCAGACGAGCGAGTCAGCTCCGAACGCTGCTAATGATATAAAGGAACCCGAAACGCCCGCTCAAGCTGAGGGTGAGGCAGTGACTCCCGCCGAATCGAGCGAAGAGTCACCAATAGCCGAACCGGAATCGAAAGCCGAGCCAGCAACGGTCAAGGCTTCAAGCGAAGCTGAGACAAGTCCTGAGATTGAATCCGAGCAACCTGCTCCGGAGCCTGAAGTGAGCTCAACGGAGGATTCCACCTCTTCAGAAGGTTCTGAATCGGAATCCGAGGCAAGCGCGGAGCAAGAAGCGGGCGCAGAGGAAATCGTCAAACCGAAAGCTCCCGAGTCCGCGGATAAATCAACTTCCGAGGCTGAATCCGAGGAGGATGTCGCCTCCAGCGAATCCGCTGACGAGAGCGATCCGGAACCAGAAGAAGCCAAGGTTTAGTCAAGGCGGCTCTTTATCGCGAGTCAGGCACGCTAGACGGTTAGTCCGAGTGACGTTTGACTGCGCGTATCCGATGTTTGCCGACGCTTTCAATCGTTAGTTCAAGGCTGAGCGTGGGAGCCCAAGGCAAGGCTCCGAGGTGGCTAGGCCATTCGATTGCCAAGCAATAAGGAGGAATAAGAAAATCCTCGATCATGAGATCGTCGATGGTCGGTTCGCTGGGATCGAGACGGTAGGCGTCCATATGGACGAGCGTATTTTCGTTCCTTCGATAGGTATTGTAGATGTTGAAGGTCGGGCTTGTAATTAGGTCCTCGATTCCCATTGCCTTGGCGAGACCTTTGACGAAGGTCGTCTTTCCCGCGCCTAAATCGCCATCGAGAGTGACAATAGCCTCTTTGGGTAGACCCTTCGCGATTTCGCCCGCCAATTCGATTGTTTCTTCGGGAGATTGGGTAATGACGCCGTCAATCAAGCGTTCTAAAATGTTCATAGCCTGAAAAGGAGAGGGAAAGACTTTCGTTTTCGAACGCAATGGGAGCTTCGTTTTCGGACAGCTCGCAAACGTATCCAATGCGACTGAGCTTGGTTGAAAAGTTCTCCCGCCAAAGCGACTCGAAACGATCGGTATCCGATGAGGGATGGATGGAGAACAACAGCTCGTAGTCTTCGCCATCGTTGATGGCACGCTCTATGGCTTGCATTCGGTTGCCCTCGGACAACTCCATGGCATCGCCGCTAATGGGTATCAGTTCATCCATCAAACGTATGCCCAAGCCTTTGGACGGCAATTCTACCGCGTCCTTCCCCAAGCCGTCGCTTAGGTCCATGCAAGCGGTGACCGAATTTCGAGTGGCCAGCCACTGGCCTTCTTTCAACCGCGGCTCGAAACTGTAGTGTTTTTTCCTGATGCTGCCACCGAGTTCGCCTGTTACGTAAATAGGCGAGTCGAGAACCGCTTTTCTTCGTTCGAGGGCCCTTTCGATCGCTACGCCATTCAGGGTCATGAAGAATCCTAGGTATTCGTTAGTAGAGCTTGTATCGCCTCCGACGATACGAGTTTCGAATCGCAAGGCATCTTCTGCAATCGCTTCGTAGAAACGGCGAATCCATCTCAACGATAGATTTCCAGGTAGGGCGAGAGACAGCGTGGCGATTTTAGGAGCGCCTCCCATCGCTGCAATATCGCTTAAATTGCGTCGCAACAGTTTCAAGGCGACTTGCTCCGGTTCGAGACTATCATCGAAATGCCGGCCGTACACGACAGGGTCTGCGGTTGTGAGCAACTGAGTTTCGAAAGGCGACAGCCGAAGGAGCGAGCAGTCGTCCCCAATGCCCAAAGGCGAATCCGGGCAGGCCTCCCCCAGCCAACTCTTGATCCGAACGATGAGTTCGCTTTCGCCGATCGAGTCGATTCGATCATTTTCGCTGCTCGAGAATGGACTCACAATTCGACAGGACTGGAGAACATCATGAACGCGAAATTCACTCCATTGAAGCAAGCGTGCATGACGATGCACGATATGAGGTTGCCTGTGATTCGATATACGAGACACAGCCCAATGCCGAGCGCGAACAACGGCATAAAACTGTATAGGTTGAAGTGCATTATGGCAAATAGGGCGCTGGTGAGACCAATCGCATAGACATCCGAGATGCGCCGATGGAGGAAGCGATAGAAAAAGCCCCGATAGACAAGCTCTTCCCCGATAGGCGCGCCAACCACGACCAACAGGCTCATCATGAGCATTTCCAAAGGCGAACCTCCGTTCTGAACCAGTTGAACAGGCAATTGCAGTTCGTATTCGAAATCCAACGCGTCGAGACCGCTGCGCCAAACGAGCATAATTGGCAGGATCGCGAGATAGGTCGCCGCGAAGCCGACGCATCCCCAAACAGCCGAACGACCAAAGCTGTCGGGTAGGTTTCTGTTTTCATTGGGAACGAATACTTGAAAGGCAACCCAGGCGAGAATGCAGCCCAACTGCAGGCCGAATCCTGATACAATCAGGAACCATAAGGACTCGCTGTCCAACTCGGAGCCGCTGAAGGAGACGTAGGCTTGATTAAGCGTTCCACTCGATACGTAGGCGAACCCCAGGACCAAACAGATGAAAAGCGCGACGTCGATCGCTCGGATGTCCCAGCGAGCGAGCCGTTGATTGCTAACGATCTGATTGAGAAGGTTCATGACAAGAAGCGGTAGGCAGTGAAGTCGCGCCCCTTTGACTGGGCGAGAGTAAAAATCGACCTGCTATGACTAACTATTTGGGAAGGAATTGGAGTATTCTTAAATACTTTGCGTTTTCCAGTGGACAAACAAGAGGTCCACTGAAATGGAAATGCGTCTCTAATCATCACTGAAAACCATAGACCTCAACATGCGAAAATCACTTACCGCATTCGCGTTCAGTCTCTTCATCGCGGGACTGTCTTCTGCTCAAGATAGCGTACCCAGCGACTTTGAGCTTGTCCGTTTTTCCGGACCAGAGATAACCCCTTCGCCGGCAGCCCTTTGCGCAGCTCCCACAGGGGAGGTTTTCGTTGCGGTCGATCTCAACGGTTCTTTGGGCAAGGGCCCAGATAAGGGTAGAATCGTTCGCCTGATCGATACTGACAAGGATGGGGTCGCCGACTCCCACACCATTTTCGCCAAAGCCGACAGCGCCCGTGGACTGATCTCCGTAGGAAAGGAGCTTTTCGTTCTGCATACGACCTATGATGCCGCTTCGGGCGAAGCCAGCGGCATGGATTTGACGCTTTTCGTCGACGAGGATTGGGACGGCGTGGCCGACGGGCCGGGCAAAACCTTGATCAAAGGCATTTGTTCGCCGGAATCGATACGCAGTCGCGGGACGGATCATTCGACCAATGGAATCCGCTTGGGCATCGATGGATGGATCTACATCGCGGTGGGCGATTTCGGTTTTTCGGAGGCTCGAGGAACGGATGGAACGACCCTGACCTTGCTTGGCGGGGGAATCGTTCGCGTACGGCCGGATGGGTCGGAAATGGAGCTCTACACCAAGGGTCTGCGCAACATCTACGACGTCGCGATCGATCCATTCATGAACATCTTCACCCGCGGCAACACGAATGACGGCGGGGGATGGAACGTGCGCTTCATCCATCAGATTCAATCGGCCGACTATGGCTATCCTTCCTTGTTCATCAATTTCGCCCAAGAGATCCTGCCCGCTTTAGAAGACTTGGGCGGTGGATCCGGCACGGGAGCTCTGTTCCTCGACGAGCCCACTTGGCCGAAGGCGTACAACCACCAGCCATTGATGTCCGATTGGGGGCGCAACGCGGTCTTCCTGCACCGGTTGGTCGAGGACGGTCCCAGCTTTACGCAAACGGCCGAATCGTTCATTCAGCTCTCTCAGGTAAGCGATTTGGATGTCGATGCCTCGGGCCAGATGTTTCTGAGCGCTTGGGCGGGCGCGACTTATCGAGGCAGCGCTGAAAAAGGCTATATCGTAAGGGTCGTGCCGAAAGGCTGGGAATACCAAGCCTTCGAGTCCTTGGACGATGCAAAAATCAAGGATCTGATCGAAGCTCTCGCATCGCCGAGCTCGACAATCCGTCTATCCGCCCAGCAAGAACTGCTTACCCGCGCAAACAAGACGATTCCGAGCAAGTTGCTCGATCGCGCGACGGACGATCAACTGGACTTGGAAGCGCGGGTTGCAGCTCTTTATACCTATGCTCAGATGGCAGGTCCAGAGGGCATCCCTGCCTTGATGGACTTGACGGGCGACTCCGATTTGGCGGAATTCGCCACGCGAGCTGCGACGGATCGACTGCCGTGGATTGCCCAAGCCGACATTTCGTCGCAGAAGATAGAACGACTGCTGGCGAATGGAAGCCCGAGAGAAAAGGCGGCCGCTGCGGTCGCTCTTGGTCGATTGGGCAAGAGCGCCAGCGCCTTCGCCTTGCTGCAGACTCCCTACGCGTTTCCGGATACGGGAGAAGCGACAGCGCCTGTAGCAAAGCCAGTGCTGATCAAGGGGGCTAATTCGGTTCAAGCGTTCGAGGCGGACATCACGGGATATCAAGAGCTGCATCTCAATGCCCTCTACTATAATACGGGATCGAAGAAGGATAGAGCGTACTGGCTAAACCCGACAATCGAACTGGAAAACGGAAACGCGCTCAGTCTTCTGGAACTGGATTGGTTTTCCGCCAATACCGAGCACGGGCCAGTGGAAAAGGTAAGGGATCTTTCGGCGACCGGATTGCAACTGAAGCCCAAGACTGCTAAAAACGTAAAGGGCGCGCTTGCGGTTCCTGCTGTTTCGACCGTCGTTTTCAAGCTTCCTCGCGGAGTCGTCGCATTCAAAGCCAGCGTCACGATGGAAGAGTCCTTGGTTAAGGACGATCGCCCAGGAGCTGAATTCCTGGCAACCCCAAGCCCAATGGGAGGGCGTTCTCCAAGATCGATGAATGCGACTCCGGATGCGGCCCGCATCCTGCCGCACTTATCGGCTCATTCGCTCGTCGGCCTCGGCAACGAAGAGGCGCTGCTTGGAGCTCTCGGCTCGCCCTCTTCGGATTTGGCTCACTGGGCGATTCGGTACAGCCATAGCGAGTCTATGGTGGATGGCGTATTGGAGCATTTGCGGACGACCGAGTATCCTACCGAACGCCGCAAGACGTTGACCACCCTCGCTCGTCTCTATCAGAAGGAGGCCCCTTACGATGGTTCTTGGTGGTGGACCACGAGACCCGACACGCGGGGTCCGTATTACAAGCCGATCAAATGGGAAGCCAGTCCCCGCATCGAGGCAGCGTTTCTAGACGAATGGAATCGAGCGGATGCAGCAGGACGAGCGACTTTAACACAATTGAATGACAGCCATCGCATGGGTATCGAGAAATTGGGCACTTTTCTGGTAAAGGAAGAAGAGGAAGAGGTGAATGTCGATTTGGCGAAAATCGCATCGAAGAAAGGCGCCATCGCGACAACCCCCATAGAAGATGTGCTGTTATCTCTCGACAAAATCAAAGGCGATCTGGAATTAGGCGAAACGCTTTTCACTCAACAAGGCTGCATTGCTTGTCACACTTTGGATAACTCGTCCGCTGCCAAGGGACCTTTCATGGGGCAAATCGGATCCATCATGCAACGCGATCAAATCGCCGAGGCGATCCTGAGACCTAACGCCACTATTTCCCAAGGCTTTCAAACCACCATCATCGTCACCAAGGACGGGACCTCGCATGTCGGTTTCGTAACAAGTCGCAATTCGGACGAGATCACTCTCCGCGATATGGCGGGTCTGAGCAAGACGGTCGCTGTATCCAAGATCGAAAAGGAAGATCACTTGCCGACCTCTATGATGCCGCCGGGACTTGCGAATTCGATGTCTCTCGAAGAGTTCGCTTCCTTGGTAGCGTTTCTATCAGCCCAGAAATAGGGCGACCGATAGAGCCGATCAATCGGATCGATGCGGGTGATTCAGGTAGTGTTCCTTCAATAGATCGCGCCCGAAGTCGCCTGAGAAATCGCGCCACACCGTGTGGGCGTGATTCGCTCCGTTTTGCACGTTGTCGTATTCGATTAGGAAGGTCGGACCTTGAACGCGATAGTAGTGGGGTTCGCCGACTTCCGTTCCACCGGCCCATCCGAAAAAGATATTGCCAATGCCTCTTGCGCGAATCGCATTCATTCGCCAATCGGCGAGCTCTTTCGGCATTGTCGCAGCGTACGTTTCGATTAACGACTCCAAGAGAGTTCGCTGCGACTTATTCATCTTGCTGGCCTTAAGTCCTACGTTTGACAGGGGTCCCACTTCGCTCGCGCGATTGGTCACGATTTCCGCATAGGCGATCTCTTGGAAATGGGCCGCTTTACGCTGCTTGGCATTAAAGCTATTGAGGAGCTCTCGAGCAATGTCCTCTTCCTTGCCAAGCGCTCTTAGTCCTTTGCGGTCGCCTTCCTTCACGTGAGCAGGATTGGATCCCAAAAAACGCGGGGCCGTAGCGGTCATAACGCCATCGACGATCGTGAAATTAAGGGAAATGTGATGCCCCTCGAATCGCCAAGCCCAGTTGTTTTCGATCGAAGGTTCTCCATAGATCATGATGTGGTAGAGCTCGGGGATGCGAATATCCCGGCCTTCCAGTTCGAGCAATACACGCTCGAGATCGATAATATTGAGAATCTTTTCGTTGCCAGAAGCGCTAAGCCCGGATTCGAGCAGATCGTAGGCGAGCATTTTCTGCTTCTTGCTTAGCTCTAGCAAGCTGATGCCTTTGCGGCCAATCATCGCGACGGGTAGAAAATCCCATGTGACGCGATGGGGCGCGTCGAAGTCGAAAGTCGTTTTCCTTCGCTGTTTTTCATCAAGCGAAACCAGAAACGACGTTGCGGCATTGGCCATCGCCAAGTTGGTGTGATTCTCAGAGTAGTGACCAAACGCGACTGGGTTGAGCGATAGGCCCAAAAGGACGACGAAAGCGAGTAGAGAAATGCGAAGTACAGGCATAAGAAACAAAGTAATGGGAGCTTAGCCGAAGCTCGTTCGATTTTCGATTTGGGTCAAGTTTACGTCGATCGACGGACCCAGAGCGCCCTGGACTGGGACCAAGCTGAATTGACTGAACACGAATTTGCGTTCTAAATGGAAATGCAATTCTCAAACTGCCATGAACCGAATATCCATTACGCTTCTTGCCCTCGCTGCCTGCATCGTCACCCAAGCGGCCTGGTCTCAATCGTCTGTTGAAGCCCCTAATCTGCTTTTCATGAGTGGTTCGATCGGAGCCCAAGTGAAAAAGAAATTCCACACGGTGGAAGAATTCGACGGTAAGCGTCTTTCCGTCAAAGGCTTGAGAAAGCCGATCAAGATAACCGGCAAACTCAACTGCAACTTCCAGCCGGAAATGGTCGTGACGAAGCTGTACGCGGAGATAGGAGAACTCGACTTCATAGTGGATTCGAATGCGGCTCGATTGCGCGAGATGATGGCCGTAAACGAGATGAACGCCGAACAGATGCGCTACGAAGCGGGCCAGGATTTCGAATCGGCAAGAGCGCGCATGGAGGGCAAAGGAACCCTCGAACGCACCCGAACCCGTGAGGGGAACGTGGCGGCTCTCGATCAACTGACGAGGGACCAGATCGAAGATGGACGCGGTCAGCTGGATCCCGGCCAAGCATTCGATAACCTGCGAGGCAGTTACTCGCTCGTCGCAAGCGACTCTATGGAGAGCGCGTTTGCCGCTACCTTGCTTACATTCGATGGCGTAGACGGAAGTCAACGCGCCGTGTTCGTTCGCATGTCTCCCGTTGGGGACTTGGTTGCCGGGCAATCGATGCAAGTGAAATTCGATTTCGAGCTTCCGGAGCTCAACGCCTCATCGGTAAAGTTGGATTTCTTCCTCTACGAGGGCAAGGGAGAGCCGATCGCTACCAACATGTCGCGCGGCTTGCAGCAGCTCAACGAGGCTCAGCTCGAAGAGTTTAGAGCCATGTCCAAGAAAAAGGGCAAGAAGTAGCGAACGAATACGCTTCAGCCCGTTTCCGGCATGAAGGTCGGAAGCGCGATTCCATTGATTTCGGGTGGCGGCCCCAGGCTTTGGGCCACATGCAATTCGCAATTGCGAGCTCCGAGGGCGTACATATTGGCCACGAGTTCCGTTTGCTGCGAAGGAATCAGGAAAACCGGGGTCTTGCCTTTGTGCCGATTGAGGGAAGTCTGTATTAAGAGAGTGGCGACGTTTTGATCTGTAGCTATTCCTGGGCCGAGCAGTCGACTGCCCGGATGAGCAACGGTCGCGATAGCCCCGAGCATTTGTCCCTGATCGTTCTCAACGACATCGACTCCCCAAATCCCACGTCGATTCTCGATGAAGTACTGCCAATCCTTCCTTCGGGAGACACCCCAGATGGACGTTTCGAGCGAATGAATAGCCTCTACATCGTCTAAGGCAGCGGCTCGAGCGGACAGGCCTTCCGTGCGATCGACGACAATGCCTGATTCCGGCACTTCGAAGAACATGTCCTGGAAGAAAGCGTAAGGAGCGAATCCTTGCTTGTTGTAGAGCGAAAACGAATCGAGATTGAATGCGCTGGATACAAGACGTAGCGGTTGTTGTCGTTCTTTAGCAATGGCGACAATCGCTTTAAGCAGAGCTTTTGCGATGCCTCGATGCCCGCTGTCGTGGGCCGCATTCATGATCCCCAGGGACACATGGCTCTCCCGGGGATGATAGAAGCAAGAGCCGATAATACGATCGGATGATTCGTCGACTGCGACCAAGCAGCAGCCAGGATCGAGATCCTCATAAACCTCGGGAAAAACCAGACAATCTTCCGGATCGCCCTGAAAAATTTTGCCGAAGCCCTTGCTTTCATACCATTGGTTAGTCGACTCGAAGATAAGATTCGCAACCTGAACGGCTTCATCAGGCTGCATGGGGCGAATCGCAAAAGGAAGGGAATCGGACATTGGTTCTAAGCTAGCCGACTCTAGGCAATTCGAGCAAGTCGTATAATGGCGTGGAGATAAGGGTCGATTCGCGCGATTGACCTCAGCCTTTCTAATCGCTTGTATTAGCCACAATGCGCCTACGAACCCCTATTATCATTACTGTTTTCATCGGTTTATTGAATGCTGGATTTTCGAGCGACGCGGAGAAGGCGTGGTACAGCATCGCCCTTCGCAAAAAAGCGGACAAGAATAACGCGGCATTCCTCTACGTGGAAAACGAACCTAACCTGCCGAATGCGCTCCTCTACGGGGATTCGATCTCGATCGGCTATACGCCTGCGACGCGTGACGCGCTGAAAGGCAAGGCGAACGTCTATCGCTTGCATGTCAACGGCGGGGATTCCTCTTCGTTCATCGCCAAAATGGATGCGATGCATCTAACTATGAAACCGTATTGGAAGCACGATTGGGACGTCATTCACTTCAATGTAGGTCTTCACGATCTAAAGTACGTGATAAAGGGCAAGTTGGACAAAGAGAACGGCGAGCAAGTGTCATCCCTCGACGAATACGCGGCGAATCTCAAAAAGATCATCGCCTATCTTAAACGCAAGGCGCCGAATGCTAAACTGATATTCGCGACCACAACTCCCGTCCCAGAAGGCGAAGCAGGGCGCCATGCGGGCGACGCCGCGCGATACAACGCCAAGGCGCTTGAAGTTCTAGAATCCTATCCGGAAATCGGAGTGAACGATTTGTACGGATTCACGAAACCGAATCAGCCGCAGTGGTGGACGCGTCCCGGCAATGTCCACTTCAATTCAACAGGAGTGAAAGCCCAGGGAGAGGAAGTCGCTAGAGTGGTTGCGAAAGTCCTGAAATCGAAGTAGAGCAATCCCGCTAAGCGGGATGCCGCTGAGGAACTGCCAAGAAAACCGTAACCGTAAGACTATCCTTTGGAGTAAACGCAGTGATCATTTCCGTTTGCTCGAAACGTCAATGTCCTAAATCTCTCGCATTCCTGAAATTCTATTCAATGAAGCCCTTCTGTTTATTCTCGCTCCTACTTCTCGCAGCCAGCGCAAGCTATGCCGCTGACAAGCCCAACATCCTTTGGATATTCGCTGAAGACACCTCCCCATGGATGGGCTGCTACGGCGACGAGGTGAATGCCGGTCACACGCCTAACATCGATTCTCTGGCGGAGCAGGGGACTTTATTCAAACGAGCCTACGTGCCAGCGCCCGTTTGCTCGGCCTGTCGTTCCGCGGTGATGGCTGGCATGAACCAGATTCGATTCGGCGCTCATGAGCATCGTTCCTCACGCGGACCGAGGAAAATCGAGCTGCCGAAGAATGTTAAGCTCCTGCCCCAGATCATGCAGGAGGGCGGTTACTACACCTTCAATTTGGGCAAGGACGACTACAACTTCGTTTGGGACCAAAAGGCGACCTACACCCTGCAGCGCAAGAATCGAGCCGATATTCCTTGGGATGTTCTACAGGCCAATCAGCCATTCTACGGCCAGATCCAAACCGCGGGCGGGAAGCAGAACACTACCAAGTTTCCGAAAAGCCGCAAAGCCGACCCGGCATCCGTAAGCGTCCCACTGGATTATCCTCAGAATCAGCTCTACCGCGAAGTGGTCGCAGAGCATTACGATTCTATCCGCAAGGATGACGATTTCATTGGGGAAGTGCTCGCGGGGCTGAAGCAAGCGGGGCTCTGGGAAAACACTATCGTAGTTTACGTATCGGATCACGGTGCCAACAATCTTTTGCGCCACAAGCAGATGCCCACTGAAGGAGGTTTGCATGTTCCCTTCGTCGTTCGCGCTCCGGAAGGAATGGGCATAGGCGTATCGGAAGTTCGCGAGGATTTGGTTGATATTCTCGATTTGTCGGCGACAACTCTCGCCTGGGCGGGCATTAAACAGCCTAAGTGGTACGAAGGGCAAAATCTATTCGGTCCGGGTTTCATGCCGCGTCAGTTCGTCGCCTCTGCCAAAGATCGCCTCGATCACACCATCGATCGCGTTCGCACCATTCGCACGGATCGCTTCCGCTACACGCGCAACTACTTGCTGGATCGCATTCTGCTGCAACCGCAGTACCGCGATGGCAATGCCTACACGATCATGCTGCATGAGATGTACGCAAACGGGACGCTGTCGCCCAAGCTTAGCGAAATCTACTTCGGAGAACGAAAGGCGGAGGAACTCTACGATGTGGAGCGCGATCCCCATCAATTGAATAACTTGGCAGGCGACCCCAATTACGCGGGCGTTTTGGAACAGCATCGCGCCTTGCTCGACGAATGGATCGCCAAAGGCGACGCCGGAGCAGATGAGGAACCAGTCGAGGAAATCGCTTTTCAAAATCAAGGTCCCGCCAAGTGGGACAAGGTAAATCCCGAATACGAGCAATTGCGACAGGATAGCGATGGCGATGGCCTGTCGGACGAATGGGAAGGCTACAACGACCGTGACGCCAAGGACGGGAAGCTTCTCTTCGCCTTCGATTGCGGCGGTTGGCAGACCGAAGGTTGGCAAGGCAGTCGCAACCTTCCGAATATCGCAGGCTACTTGGGTTATCTCGATTTCGATCTGCCAAATGGAAAGGGCTCTATCGCACGGGATGGCTTGGCTATCGACTTGTCGAAAAACGGCAATCGCTTGGCCCTCAAAGCGCGCGTATCAACGCCAACCCTTGTGTGGCTGTCATTGGACAACGGCGACGGCAAATCAATGCGAATCGCTGGCCCGTTGACTCTTGTTCCCACACGCGAATTCGCTACAGCCAGCTTCGACATCCCGGAAAACGGATCCCTTGCAGGCCTGAAACTGGATTTCAAAGGCGACGCTGGAACCTTCGTCGAAATCGACTCGATCCAGACGATGTAAACCGTCGGTCTATTTCCAGGCAGGGCTGTCACTCGCGACACGCCGCATATAGTGATAATGAGCACCTAGGATACGAGGCGCTTCGCGAGCGAAGGCCCTACTGCCTGTTGTAAAACACTACAGCGTACCCAGGTACTTGATACTCTGCTGGACGCTCTTGAGTGGATGAGGCGATTGATCCTGTTCGACGTGACAGTGCTCGACGCCGGATTTGTCGGCGGCTTCGATAATCGGCTCCATGTCGATGGACCCATTCCCGAGTTCCTTGAAGGCTTCGTTGGGAAGTCTTCCAAACTCAGGCACCTTGATTCCTTTCTGGAGATCCTTCAGGTGCAACTGCGAAACACGCCCCTTTAGTTTCTTGATCAACTTCACTGGATCCTGCCCGCCAACCGCAACCCAGAAGACGTCCACTTCGAATTTCATTTCAGGAACGAATTCGGAAATGAGAATGTCGTATCCGGATTTCTTCCCCTGCATGGGTTCGAATTCAAAGGCGTGGTTGTGGTAGCTGAGAGTTACTCCAGCAGCTTTCGCTTCAGCAGCGGCCTTGTTGCAGTTTTCAGCGAGGCGCTTGTAATCGTTTAAGTTCTTGCGATTGTAGTCGTGCACGTAAGGAACGACTAAATGTGAAATGCCATGCTTGTTGGCGAATTCCAAGTCTTTCGAAAATGGCGCAACGCCTTCTTTGCCGGGATTGGTTACCGATTGCCAATCGAAGTGGCACGAATTGACCGCGAGTCCATTGTCCTTAGCGGCCTTGATCATTGCTTCGGTATGCGGCGATCGATAAGGCTCGACTTGGAAGTACCCAGCGTCGGCAACCGCTTTAACCGTTCCTGCCGGGTCTTCGTTGATTTGGTTGCGCAGCGTGTAAAGTTGGATGCCGATCTGCTTTCGGTAGCGGTTGTTCTTGCTCAGAGCGAGCGCTTGAAGGGCTGCCGATGAGGCGAGCGACGATGCGAGAGCGGTTTTCAGAAAGTGACGTCTTTTCATAATGGGGTGCTGTTTGTTGGAGCTTAGACTGCGGTTTGCAGAGCGTGGGCGCAAGCGCAGATGCTACGCTTGCTTAAGAGACTTGGGACAACCTTTTCTTCGCTAAGTTCAAGCAAGGATGTCGGATCCCATAGAGGCGGAGCTAATCGCGTGTATTTCTCTTCGCGATTTTATGATTTTCATTCGTCTTTCCTCTAGCGAGCGCGTGCTTGACCCGTTACGAGTCGCGCTCTAGCGCTTCCTTCTCCCGTTACCGCTCCCTTATGTTTTCCCCAAAAGTTTTGATTCTCGCCTTCGGCGTTTGCGCCTCCCTAGCAAGCGCTCAAGAACAACCGCCTGCGGTCATCCCGATCCAGCAAGATGCTGCATGGGCAGTCGATTGGTGGATGCCTCGCCACGAAGGGAAGCTAGCGGAAGCCAAAAAGCGGGGAGACGAGGTCGAGCTGCTTTTCATTGGCGATTCCATTACCCACTACTGGGACAATAACCTGTGGAACGACTACTTCGGAGATTATGAGCCCTTCAATTTGGGATTCAGTGGCGATCGAACCGAGCATGTTCTGTGGCGCTTCCAACATGGGGCGCTGGATAATTTGAATCCAAAAGTTACGGTACTGATGATCGGTACGAACAACACGGGTCAAGGGGACGGGCAACCCGCCCATGAGACGCTTCAAGGGATCGAAGCGATCATCGATGAAATCAATGCGCGCTTGCCCGACACGCATCTGATCTTGCATGCCGTATTCCCACGCGGCGCCTCGACAGAGGACCCCAAGCGATTGGAGAACGACAAGATTAACGCTGCCTTGCCTGCGCTCGCTGAAAAGAAAGGCGCGACCTTTCTCGATATCAATCGGTTCTTCATCGAATACGATGGCGAGCTGCCGCGAAACGTCATGCCGGATTTGCTGCACCCGAATCGCTATGGATACTCGCTTTGGGCAAAGGCCTTGAAGCCGAGTCTCGATGAGCAATTCGGCGTAGCGAAAAAGATCGAACCGCAGGTTATCGAACTCTGGCCTAAAGGTACGCCGCAACCCTACGACTCATCTTTGTCGGAAACCGCGGAAACGACTGTCAGTCCAATCAAAGGTCCAGTGACTCGCGTCACAGGCGTAACCGAGCCTACAATCGCCTTCTATGCGGCGAAGAGTCGTAGGCCTACCCAAACCGTACTCGTGTGTCCGGGAGGAGGATACAATATCCTCGCTTGGGACCTGGAAGGCGAAGAGGTCGCTGAGTGGCTCAACTCGATTGGAGTATCCGCGGCCGTATTGAAGTATCGGGTCAATCGCAATCGAGAAGGGGCCTTGCAGGACGCCCAACGAGCCTTGGGCCTCTTGCGATCCAAGGCCGATGAACTGAACTTAGACCCGGATCGCATTGGCGTTTTGGGCTTTTCCGCAGGCGGGCACTTGTCTGCGATGTTAAGCAACCACTGGCGTCACCGAACGTATCCTAAAGCCGATGCCGCGGATTCCATATCCTGCCGACCCGATTTCACGGTCCTTGTCTATCCTGCCTACATCGGGGCTCCGAATTTCGAATTCGCCGATGGATTCGAATTGGATCCCGATGTTCCGCCCGCATTCATCGTGCAGACGCAAGACGACAAAAAGCACTTTCCCAGCGCCATCGCCTACAATACAGGTCTAGTGAAAGCGGGCGTGCCCGTCGAGCTGCATACCTATCCAAAAGGAGGGCATGGATACGGATTGCGCCCATCCGCGTATCCCGTTTCCGAATGGAAGGATCGCTGCCGGGACTGGCTCTTGCGTATCGAATCAAGGTAGGGAAGACTTTCATAAGTCTACCGCGTATTATGATTTTTCTGCGGCGCTGCGGGAACGCAGCAGTCGTACCGATCGCTTGCGAGCAAGCTCCTACAGGCCAAGAGCTGCCTTCAACGCTCCGAATCCGGCAGGATCGATAGGCGTGTCGCCTTCGTTCGTTTGATCGGGTCCTGGCGTGCTTCGACCGCGATCCACATAAGACGCGAGCAGCTTGTAGAGTTCTTTGACTTTTCCAGAGTTTGACTCATGGAGATTCTTCGTTTCCGAAGGATCATTCTTCAAATTGAAAAGCTGAATAGGGGGAAGGTTCAGGTCCTTGGTCTCGTTTGGTCGCGGATAGCTCCATCCGCCCGATCCGGGGCACAATACCAACTTCCAATCGCCTTTGCGAATCGCGAATGACCCGTTGATCGAGTGATGAACGGTGGCCTCGCGCAGTTGGCTGCGTTTCCCTTGCAGGGCTGCCAGGAAACTAACGCTGTCTTCAGCTGCATTTGCCGGAGTTTTACCGCCTGTGATATCCGCCATGGTGGCGAATAAATCCGTCAAGCAGATGGTTTCATTGGATACGCTTCCCGGCTTTGCGATGCCTTTTGGCCAATGGACGACGAAGGGTACGCGGTGACCGGCTTCGTAGATGTCGGCCTTGTGTCCGCGGTAGATTCCGCCGGGCTTGTGATCGACTGCATCGAGTTCATCGAACTCGGCTCTCGGGGAACATCCGTTATCGCTGGTGAAAATCAGTATCGTATTTTCCGCTACGCCGCTCTTTTCCAGAGTCTCCATTATCTGCCCGACATGCCAGTCGACCTGCTGTACGAAATCTCCGTATTCGTTGGTACCGCTTTTGCCGATGAACTCACGGAGAGGCAGGATGGGCGTGTGTGGGCTCGGCAAAGGAAGGTAAACGAAGAAAGGCTGACCGGATGCGGCGCGTTCTTCGATGTACTTGCGGGTTCGATCCACGAAATTCGGGGTCACTTGAAGGTGCTCGAAATCGGAACCCGTTGGTCCTTCTCGCCAAAATCCTTTGTAGTCCGTATTTACCGTTATGCGATTTGGAGCCGCAGTGACCTTGCCGTCTTCGACGTAAACGTAGGGATCCATGTCAAGCGACCCGCAATGTCCGTAGTAGTAGTCGAAACCGAGAACATCCGGCCCGTTGCGAACCCGTTTCGAGTAGTCGATCAGACGCTTGTGCTTCTTTCCCACGCCTTGAATGCGATCTGTCGATTCGCCTTCCTTAAAGTGAAAGTCCCAGCCCAAATGCCATTTGCCAATCATTGCCGTATGATAGCCCTGGTCCTTGAGCAGATCGGCGACCGTATAGCGGTCGGGGTTGATCAAATGATCCGAAGAGCCGCCTAAAACGCCTCGCTTCAAACGGCTTCGCCAGCTGTATCGACCGGTGACGATGCCATAGCGCGTAGGAGTGCATACACCTGATCCAGAGTGAGCATCGGCAAAGCGCATCCCTTGGGAAGCAATCTTGTCCAGATGCGGGGTATGAATTTTGCCGTTCTCGTTGTTGCAGCTTAGATCGCCGTAGCCGAGATCGTCAGCGAGGATGTAGACAACATTGGGTTTGGCGGCGGTTGCGAGATTTAGGCAAAAAAGGGCCAGAAGAGTAGCGGGTAGGAAACGCATAATGGGATAGAATACAGATGCGGGCCTAGGCCAAGCTCGTAAATGTCGAATTTGACTCGGATTCGAGTAATTCTCCGACAATATAAAAGCCATGTTCAGACTGCTCTCGACTACCTCTATTCTCCTATTTGCAACGCTTTTCGTCCAAGCGACCAAGACGCCTAATTTAATTCTCATCTACACGGACGAGCACAATTTCCGAACGCTCGGTTGTTATCGCGAACAACTGTCCGAAGAGGAGGCATTCGTTTGGGGAGAAGGGGTCAAGGTCGACACGCCCCATATCGACTCGCTTGCGAAAGAGGGAACCTTGCTAACCAGCTTCTATGTCGCCACCCCAGTTTGTTCTCCCTCGCGAGCCTCCATCATTTCCGGGCTCTATCCCCACGCGACCGGCGTCCCGCAAAACGATCTGCCAATGAACGACGATGTGGTTACGTTTGCCGAGGTTCTGGGAAATAAGGGCTACGCGACAAGCTTCATCGGCAAGTGGCACCTCGATGGCACGGCTAAGCCGGGTTGGGCGCCTGAACGGAAATTCGGTTTTCAAGAAAACGACTACATGTACAATCGAGGTCACTGGAAGCGTTTCGTGGATACGCCAGAGGGACCGAAGGTCGGCGCTTGGGACAAAAAGGGAAATCCGTCTTACGGCTTGAATGAAGCGGATGCGAAAACCTTCTCAACCGACTACTTAATGGACAAGTCAATAGACTTCATTCGCCGCAACAAGGATAAGCCCTTCGCTATCATGCTGAGCCTTCCCGATCCCCACGGACCGAATACGGTACGTCCGCCTTACGATAAGCGGTTTACTCACTTTAATTACGAGTCGCCAGAAACGATGTTCAAGAGCGATCCTGAAACGCCCAATTGGGTGAACAAGAAGAGCAATAATTTCATTTGGGAACAACGACTAAAACAACAGAATATGGCGGCCTATTTCGGCATGGTTCAGTGCATCGATGACAATGTCGGCAAGTTGCTTGGCTTCCTCGAGAAGAATGGTTTGGAGAAGGATACCATCGTTGCGCTCACCTCCGATCACGGCGACTTGGCGGGCGAGCACCGCTTGCACAACAAGGGCGTGCCCTACGAGACTTCCGCAGGCGTTGCCTTCATTGTAAGGTATCCCCAAGGGGTTGCTTCGAAAAAAGTAATTCGAAATCCAATGACCTCTGCCGACTTCGCGCCGACGGTGATGAACCTGATGGGTTTCAAAGGGGCTATGGGCAAGGTTCACGGAAAGGACCTCGCGGAGCAGTTCCGCAGTAAGAAAAAGGAAAGCAAGGCTGACCGAATCGTCTACCTCCGAGCGAGCGGCTTCGAGCCTCGCTGGGTGGCTTCGGTGAGCGACCGCTACAAATCGGTTTATTCGATCGAAGACAAGCCGTGGCTTTTCGATTTAGAGAATGATCCTATGGAACGGAAAAATTTCGCCGAGAAACCTGAGTATTCAAGTATCCGCAAAAAGCTGACAGATTCCATGGTCGATCAGATGAAGGCGACTGATGATCCCGCGCTAAAGATGACGGAGTATCGCGAGTGGCTGCAGTAGGACGCGAACAAGAGTGACAGGCAAACAGGAGACGGTTCGATTTTCGAACCTACATGATTCCGCGTTGCGGACATGATGATCAGATAGAAAAAGACGCATCATGTAGCCGATATTGCCGCCATCATGCGCGCGTAGCGCATCCTGTTAGTTCAAATCCAACTACGCAATGATGTCGTGCACGACGTGGCCGTGAACATCGGTCAGGCGATAATCGCGTCCTTCGTGGCGGAAGGTGAGTCGCTCGTGATCCATTCCGAGCAGGTGTAGAATCGTCGCGTGAAGGTCGTGCATGTGCACGTTGTTCTCGACGGCAACCTGCCCCCATTCATCCGTTGCTCCGTAGACGAGCCCAGGCTTCACACCGCCCCCAGCTAGCCAAACCGTAAAGCCAGTCGGGTTATGGTCGCGACCCGCGCCGTTCTTCTGAGCATAAGGTGTGCGGCCAAATTCGCCTCCCCACCATACGAGCGTGTCTTCTAAAAGGCCGCGTTGCTTCAGATCGGTCAGCAGTCCCGCAACCGGCTTATCAGTGGCCATCGCATGCTCCTTGTGCTCAGGCATGTTATTGTGCTGATCCCAGGCGGGATTATTGGAATTGTCGGCGTAATTGACCTGGATGAAACGCACGCCCGCTTCTGCCATGCGACGGGCCATCAGACACTGCCGGCCGTAGTTGTCGGTAGGTTCCTCGTCGATGCCGTAAAGCTTCTTTGTAGATTCGCTTTCCTTGGAAATGTCCATGATCTCCGGGGCGTTTGCCTGCATACGCCAAGCGAGTTCGTACGAGCCAATTACCGCGTCGAGTTCGGAATTTTGCGGCATGCTTTGACATTGCTCGCGATTCATAGCCCGCAGCAAGTCGAACTGACGTTTCTGCCGTTCTGGCGAGAGCTTATCATTTTCCAGATTCTGGAAGGCGATCTTCTTCGCATCCATGCCTGCGCGGCCAACAGCAGTGCCTTGGTAGGCAGCGGGGAGGAAGGCATTGCCGTAGTTGCGCGGACCGCCATTACCCATCGCAGGGCTCAAGCTGACGAATCCGGGTAGGTTTTGATTCTCCGTCCCCAAGCCATAACTGACCCACGAGCCAACGGATGGACGTATCAGGTTTGTGGATCCGGTATGAAGGAAGAGGGTGGCCGGACCATGAGCAACGCC
>Ga0208127_1000023_pt1 | contig 68639 bp, 67 predicted proteins | sample ETNtaG_6_FD_185751 | JGI IMG/M metagenome (GOLD analysis project Ga0208127, IMG submission 185751) | Marine microbial and viral communities from oxygen minimum zone, Eastern Pacific Ocean - ETNP201306SV45 (SPAdes) (version 2) | ecosystem: Environmental > Aquatic > Marine > Oceanic ... | reverse complement strand
GGCAAGAGTTAATCCAAAAGTAATTAGAAAGCCAGAAAACAGAGTAGATTTAATTTTTGAGATTTTTGAAGGTGGCGTAATTGAAATTGAAAAAATTGGAATTGTAGGCAATAGGGCTTTTTCTGACCGACGGTTACGTCGTGTTCTATCCACAAAACAAGCCGGTCTTTTTCGAACATTCGTAAGATCCGATACATTTGTAGAGGAAAGAATAGAGTATGATAAAAAAGTTCTGACAGATTTTTATACTTCACGAGGTTTTGTAGATTTCCTAGTAAATTCAGTCAACGCAGAACTTACAGAGGAGAGGGATGGGTATTTCCTGGTCTTTAATATAACTGAAGGCCAACAATTCGCTGTGGGAGATGTAGCTGTCGAAACCAGCCTAAAAGAATTAAACGTCGATGAATATTCTGAAATCTTAAAGGTAAAAAAGGGTTCAACATACTCTGCTAAGATTGTTGAACTTGATGTTGAAAGAATAGAGCGTTTAGCTTTGAGAAATGGTGTTGATTTTATTAGGGTTAAGCCCGAAGTTACGAAGGACAGCTCTTCTTTGTCCGTTAACATAAACTACGTAATGGATCGCGGGCCACGTGTTGTTCTCGAGCGAATAAATATAGCCGGTAACACTGCTACTTTAGACAAAGTCATTCGGAGACAATTCCGGGCTGCTGAGGGGGACCCCTTCTCTGCACGACGTATTAGACAAGCAACTGATCGCATACGTTCTCTAGGTTTTTTTGAAACTGTCGATGTTTCAGCTCGCCAGGGGAAAGCAAAAGATTCTGTAATTGTTGATGTTTCGGTAAAAGAGAAGCCAACTGGATCTGTTAGTTTGGGGGGATCTTATTCCACCAGCTCAGGTTTTGGTCTTCTATTGGAGTATGCGGAACGAAATTTCTTGGGTAGAGGGCAAGACTTTCGCCTGAAATATAATTCGGGTGTTGGTAGTCGGACATATTCTCTAGACTTTATAGAGCCAGAATTTTTGTCTCCGGGTTTAAGTCTTGGGTTTTCTAGTAAGTTCACAGAAACTGAGAAAGAGAACTCTAATTACGATACAACTATCCTGGATGTCTCACCTCAAGTATCTTTTCCAATTAGTGATTATAGTAATATCTCTGTGAGCATAGGATACAATGAGACAGAACTCAGGGATCCAGTAAATGTTGGAAATATTATTCAAAATGAAGTGAATATGGGACAAGAGGAGAGAGCATATTCAAAAGTTGCATATACTTACAATACATTGCGTGATGGATTAGATCCAAACTTTGGCATGTTGTTTAGAGTGTCTCAAGAAGTGTCTGGGTTTACTGGCGATGGCGAGAGCTCAAAAACAAGTGCGTTGGCGAGGTTACAGAGAAAAATTTTAAACGAAGAGGTTTTACTAAAGGGCACGCTCGAGGGAGGGGTCTTGAATTATGGTGATAGCCGAGTAACAGACCGTTTTTTTCTTGGTTCAGCATTAATGAGAGGTTTTGAACCCGGCGGTATAGGTCCAAGAGAAATTGTCGGCGAAGGCGAAGTTATAAACGATGCCTTAGGAGGTAATACCTTTGCAGTACTAAGACTAGAAGCCGAATTTTCGTTGGGTCTTCCTGAAGAATATGGGGTCGATGGTGGGATATTCTTTGATGTAGGTAACTTGTGGTCGTTAGATAAAATTAATGAGAATGTTATTTATGAAGATGGTTCCTGGCGAAGTGTCCTTGGTGCTTCTTTATTCTGGAAGACACCTATTGGGCCACTCAGATTTAATTTTTCACGACCACTGCAAAAGGAAACATTTGATAGGGAGCAAAATTTTGATCTTACGATCAGGACCCAGTTTTGAAAATGCGGCTCCTCTGTATTCTTTTTTGTTTTTCCGTTTATTGTCCAGCAATTACTATTGCGCAGGAAGCGGATATTGGTGAAGCCAGTTTTTCTAGTGTACTAACAATAGATATATCGAGAATTGCGAGGGAGACGCAATATGGGCAGCGCATATTTAAAGAATTTGAAAACGCGCAGAGCGAACTCATTGAAAGTAATACAATCATACAGAATAACCTAGAATCTGAAGAACAAAGCCTAGTAGAATTGCGCAAAACTCTTGCTGCGGACGAATTTAGACAATTAGCAGTTGAATTTGACGAAAGAGCGAATGCTATTCGAAAAGAACGCGCGGCGTTGGAAAATACGCTTTTTGAAATTCGCGACGAAAATATAAATAAATTACTGCAGCTTTCAGTGCCGTTTTTACAAGAAATAATGGTGAGTTATAAAGCATCCGTAATAATTGACAGACGTAACATAGTTTTATCCAATCCGATGATCGATATTACTGAGAGGGCAATAGAGTTAATAAATGATAAGTTAGGAGACGGGACTAAGAACGCTGACTAACTAGACCTACCTTTGAGAGGTCGTTTTGATGTGAAATAAATCCTGTATAATATTCCAATGAGAAGGAACTTTTATGAGTGATGATAACAGAATTGCAGATATTGATTTAATAAAGCGCATTCTGCCGCATCGGTATCCGTTTCTATTGGTTGACAAAGTAGTTGATATAGATGGTTTTAATAAAGCCACTGGTATAAAAAATATAACATTTAATGAACCACAATTTCAGGGACATTTCCCAACTACTCCAATTATGCCGGGTATTATGATAGTAGAGGCAATGGCACAAACGGCTGCTGTAATGGTTGGAGTCGGTTTGAATTTGGCAGATAAAAATATGCTTATATATTTTATGGCAATCGATAACTGTAAGTTTAGAAGAAAAGTAACTCCTGGCGACCAATTGACCATGAATTTAAATACTTTAAGGGGGAAACCTGGTGGTAAAGTATGGAAATTTTACGGAGAGGCTAGTGTTGATGGTGAAATGGCAGCTCAAGCAGAATTTTCTGCTATGATGGATTTGAATAATACCGAGGTATAATGGTGGAAAATGTAAATATCCATGCTAGCGCCATAATTGAAGATGGAGCGGAAATTGGTGAAGGAACTTCCGTTGGACCTTTTTGCTTTGTGGGAAGTAAAGTTAGGTTAGGAAAAAATATCGAATTGAAAAGTCATGTTGTCATCAAGGGAGATACCTTCTTGGGTGATGAAAACACAGTTTTCCCTTTTGCTGTCTTGGGGGAGATACCGCAAGACAAAAAATTCAATGGTGAAAGTACTAGTTTAAAAATAGGAAATCGAAATCAAATTCGAGAGCATGTCACCATAAACGTAGGAACTAAAGGTGGTGGTGGAATAACGAAAGTTGGCAATGACGGACTATTCATGGCCGGGTGTCATATAGCGCACGATGCTCAAGTTGGAGATAATGTCATTTTAGTAAATAATGCTTCGTTAGCTGGGCATTGCATAATAGAAGATAATGTCATCGTTGGTGGATTAAGTGGAGTACATCAATTTGTCAGGATAGGTGAGGGAGCTATAATCGGAGCAGTAACAATGGTCACTAATGATGTGATCCCGTACGGATTGGTTCAAGCTCCCAGGGGTGAATTAGATGGTTTAAATCTGGTAGGCTTAAAACGTAAAGGAGTTCCTAGAGCTGATATTATGGCATTAAGGGCAGCATTTCAGACTCTTTCACAGGGAGATGGTACTTTCCAGGACCGGGCTCAAAAGCTAACAGATGATAGTGAAAGCAAATACGTAGAAAAAATTGTAAGTTTTGTTTTAGGCCACAGTGATAGGTCTTTCCTTACCCCTAGATAAAATAATATGAAAAATTATAAGAATGTTGCAATCATAGCTGGCGGAGGTACTTTACCAAAAATAGTTTATGAAGAACTTTCTGATCCGTACGTGATAGGGTTTGAGGGGATGCCGTGTTCCCTGAGTGACCGTGCTAAGTTTCATAATTTTAATCAGCTAGGTTATTTTTTTGAAGATTTAAATGCCCGTGGTATTCGTAGCGTTGTCATGGTTGGCGATATGAAAAGACCATTATTGGATGAGACAAAATTTGACGAGTTTTCAAAAACAAGGTCTCATTTAATTTTTAATGCTATGCAACAAGGTGATGATACACTTTTAAAATACATTATTTCATTGTTCCTTGAGGCAAATATTACTCCCATTGGGGCACATGAAGTAGTGAGGAATTTAACATTAAAAGCAGGGGTTTATAGTGGCTCTCTAGATACCTTAAATGTAGAGGATGTTAAGCGTGCTGATGAAATTTTAGAAAGAACAAGTTGTCTTGACATAGGCCAGTCGATAGTTGTCGAGGCTGGACAGGTTTTAGGTATTGAAACGGTTCAAGGCACAGAACAGCTGCTTGGCTATGTTCGCGATACCTCTATTGCTCTAAGGCGAGTAGGAGTAGGTGTTTTCGTAAAAAGAGAAAAAATAAACCAGGACTTACGCGTGGACATGCCTACAATAGGGCCGGAAACAATCCGTCAAGTATACGATGCAAAGTTGGCTTCAATTATTATAACTCCTGGTAAAGTTATTGTACTAGACCAGGACGAATGTTTTCGACTGTGCGAAGAGCTTTCATTATCATTTATCGTTAAGGAGCGGGAAAAATGAAAGTGTATTTAGTTGCGGGTGAACCTTCGGGTGATAAGCTTGGAGCTGAATTAATGGCTGGTTTAAAAAGCTGTGCTCCCTATGAATTGGACTTTTGTGGCGTAGGTGGTCCTTTAATGGAAGAACAAGGCCTGACTAGCTTATTCCCAATAAGTGAAATAGCGGTTATGGGTATCGGCGAGATTTTAGCCAAATACAGTTTTCTGAAAAAACGAATTAAAAATACAGTAGACGACATACTGCGACTTAAACCCGATGTACTAATTACGATTGATGCGCCGGAATTTTCTTTGCGGGTTGCCAAAATGGTTCGTAAAAAATTATTCATAAATACTATCCACTACGTTGCACCAACCGTTTGGGCTTGGCGCCCCAATAGAGCAAAAAAAATTTCTGGTTATGTAGATCATATTTTAGCATTGTTTCCATTTGAGCCACCTTACATGCAACGGGAAGGCATAAGTTGCGATTTTGTTGGGCATCCAGTGGCAAATGAAAATTTGCCAGAACCAAGTTTAGTAAAAAAATTTCGGCAACAACATAAAATAGGCGAAAATGATACCCTTGTAGCATTTCTGCCTGGTTCAAGAATATCTGAAGTTGATCGTTTAATGCCCGTTTTTAAAAATGTTTCTTCACTGCTGATTTCTCAAAAATTAAATACTAGGATAGTTACTGTAGTAGCCCCTGCAGTCGAACATATTGTGGTAGAAAATTTGCAGAGGTGGGGCAACAATATAATTGTGGTAACTAAGGATGATCTTTCAAGTAATGATTTTCAGAAACTAAAACGTGTAGTATTCGCTTCTTGCGATATTGCATTAGCAGCGTCAGGCACAGTTTCTTTAGAATTGGCGTCTACTGAAACTCCAATGGTAATCGCTTACGATATGGGTTTTTTATCAAGACTTGTTTTTCGGCTGTTAGTAAGCGTTAAGAGTGTGAACCTCGTGAATTTAATTTCCGAACAGCATACTATTCCAGAATTTATTGGCAGCAATTGTAAGCCTGATAAGATTTTTCAAGCCTTGGTAAATCAGCTAGAAGATCCGATTGGTCAAAAAACAGCAATGCGAAAATCTTTAGACCTTTTGAGCGTTGGTGGGGAAAATTCAGGCACTGTAGCCGCAAAATCTGTTATAGATTTTTTGGAGATGCACAAAACTTAGAATGTTAGGGTTTTATTACTTTAGAAAATGTTTTCATGAAACCAACCAGAGAAATAGGAATAATTACTTGCTGATCACCTGAAGATATATGTTTTAAATAGATGGAAGCTCTTTCTTTATTTTTGAGCGCCTCTACTTCTTCTTTAGTCAATCCAATTTGTGAATAGCAGCCAAGACTATTACAAAATTTGAACTGATATTTTTTTGGCTCTAAGTCTTGTATGGCCAAAATCAATCCTTCAGAAAGAATAGTTTCTAAAGGTACGATAACGGTTGCCGCGGCCTCGGCTACTTGATTGTCTGATAGTTTAAATATTGAAATCTCGGCAACTGGTTGTTTTTTATCGTTAAATATTATCTGGTTTGCTTCGCAACGTTCTATGGAATTCTGTGGTGCAACACATTTAAGGTTCCAGTCTTTAATTGTCTCCTTGATATATGGTTGTATTTTTTGAGGCTCTCCAGCCATTGTATCATCTATAGATAGATTATCAGCCTCTTCTGCACCAACAGTTAGAGTACTTAAAACAGATAAAAAAGTATAGGCCAGTATTAAATTCCAAGCAAAAAAGTATTTTTTTAAAATGTGAGAGTGACGATATTTTGGCATAGGATTCTCAATAAATAATTGGTTTTTTATGGCCCTAAGGATAAGAACAGGACCGGCGCGTGTATTCTTTCATAAAGGCGGTTCAATCGCGTTTATAATGCATTATTTATACCTCAAAAGTTTTTAGGATAGCAGAAAAATCCAAACCGGATCCGTTCTTGTTTTCTACAAAATCTTTGTAAAGCGTCATTGCAAGATCCCCCATAGGAGTAGAAGCCTTAGTTTCGCTCGCTGCATTTTGAGATAGCATAAGATCTTTTAGCATTAAATCTGACGAAAAACCTGGGATGTAATTGTTGTCAGATGGCGCTTTTGGCCCAACTCCAGGAGCAGGGCAGTAGCTATTCATTGACCAACTATATCCAGATGAAGTGGATACAACGTCAAACATGGCTTCGCGGTCCAACTCTAGTTTATCTGCCAATGCAAAGGCTTCACAAGTTGCGATCATAGTGACCCCAAGTATCATATTATTACAAATTTTTGCAGTTTGCCCACTTCCGTTTTTACCGCAATAAACAGATCTACTTCCCATGTATTCAAATAAGAACCTTAATTTATCAAAATCATTTCTACTTCCTCCAACCATAAAGGTAAGGTTGCCAGATTTTGCTCCCTGGACACCACCAGATACTGGCGCATCCAGCATATGTACCTTTTTATTACCAAGGGTCTGGCAAACTTCTTTTGTCGTCTTAACATCAATGGTAGAACAGTCGATTAATGTGCTCTCAGCATTAAAATTGTTAATAAATTCGGTCACTATGTCTTTAACTACTAATCCAGACGGTAACATTGTGAAAACGATGTCTACTTCATTAAGAATCGCTGGTATGGACGGCATCATAGTTATTTCAGGTAACTTTATTGAGTTATCCGTATCGAAACCCAAAACATCTAAACCATTTTTGGCTAAGTTTTTTGCCATTGGTGCGCCCATATTGCCAAGGCCTATGAAACCAATTTTCAAATTTATCTCCATATTTTAAAATGGAACTTAGAACTTTTAATTTATTATCGCCATTGTGAAATTAAATATTAGTCCATCGCTTTAAAGTTGAATTCCCCACCTTCTTTTATACCTGATGGCCATCTGCTGGTTACAGTTTTTGTTCTAGTGTAAAATTTGAATGCATCTGGGCCATGTTGATTCAAGTCACCAAATACAGATTTTTTCCATCCACCAAACGTATGATATGCGAGCGGCACTGGAATTGGTACATTAACCCCAACCATTCCAATATTTATTCGGTTTGCGAAATCTCGTGCAGTATCACCGTCTCTAGTAAATATAGCAGTCCCGTTGCCATATTCATGAGACATGGCCAATCCAATGGCTTCCTCGTAGGAACCTGCTCTTACAGTAGATAAAACTGGACCAAATATTTCCTTTTTATAAATATCCATATCTGGCGTGACTCTGTCGAACAAATGTGGGCCAACAAAGAAGCCGTTTTCATAACCTTGAAGGCTAAAATCGCGCCCATCAATAACTAATTCGGCACCTTGGTCTATTCCACTCTGAACGAGATTCAAAATATTTTGTTTTGCTGCACTTGTAACCACGGGACCAAAGTCAACATCGTCTCCGGCTGTGTAGGGTCCTACCTTTAGTTTTTCGATACGTGGTGCCAACTTTTCAATTAGGCGATCTGCTGTTTCTTCGCCCACGGGTACAGCTACTGAAATCGCCATACAACGCTCACCAGCAGCACCATAACCTGATCCAACCAAAGCATCTGCTGCTAAATCCATATCTGCATCTGGCATTACAATCATGTGGTTTTTAGCCCCACCAAAGCACTGAACACGTTTTCCATTAGCGCAACCTGTCCCGTAAATATACTCGGCAATTGGTGTCGAACCAACAAATCCAATTGACTGTATTGTGGGGTTGGTCAGCATCGCATCTACGCTTACTTTATCTCCATTGATGACTTGTAGAACCCCTTTTGGAAGGCCAGCTTCTTCCATAAGTTCTGCTAATAAAATTGGAACTGAGGGATCTCTTTCTGATGGTTTTAATATGAAAGCATTTCCACAGACTACAGATGGTGCAAACATCCACATAGGTATCATTGCGGGAAAGTTAAATGGAGTTATTCCCCCACAGACGCCCAGCGGTTGTTTCATCGAGTACATATCAATGCCAGGACCTGCGCTATCCGTAAATTCACCCTTGAGCATTTGAGGGGCCCCAATACAATATTCTGCCACTTCCAGTCCTCTTTGCACATCACCTTTTGCATCTGGAAATGTTTTGCCATGTTCACTACTCAAAACTTCTGCAAGTTTATCCATATCTCTGTGAAGTAAATCGACGAACTTCATCATTACTCGAGCTCGCCTTTGCGGGTTTACAGCTCCCCACTCGGGTTGCACTTTTGCTGCTATTTCAACAGCAGCATCAAACTCTTCTTTAGACGCAAGCGGTACGCGTGACTGAACCTCACCAGTTGCTGGATTAAATACGTCTCCAAATCTGCCGGAACTTCCAGAAACACGTTGACCGTTTATATAGTGCGGTAGCTCTTTCATTTTCTTCTCCTAGTTATTAAGCCCATTATGCTTGTGCAGAATAGCTAAATCCAGAGCTATTTTAGAAAAATCAATATAAATACCACCGAAAATAAGCAGGATGTTAATAACTCAAAATAGCAAATTCATCTATTGAGTGATAATACAAAGCGCTCGACGTAACTTTAATAAAGATAAAAGGATTTTACTGTCGAAATCCCATCACGTAATAAAATCTTTAAAATACTTCGTTGCTTGACTGATTATGGGTTCAGATGCACACTGCTTTGTATACATTGTAAATGTTGGGAGTTAGTAATGCTCATACAACAGGTTCTACAGGTAAAGGCAATCCCCGGTGTAATAACACTACCGCCGTCTGCTGCGATGTCCGAAGTGATCAAAGTGCTGTCCAAAAAAAGAATAGGTGGAATAGTTATCTCTTCTGACAAAAGGTGTTGTGAGGGAATTATATCTGAAAGAGATGTCGTTAAAATCTTGTCCCAGAATGGCGCTGATGCTCTAGACGACACCGTCGACAATTATATGACCAGTAAGTTAATAAGTTGCACGCCTGACGCAACAGCAGACCAAGTTTTGACAGTAATGACTGAGAAGCGATTTCGTCATATGCCTGTTATTGTTAATAGTGAACTATTAGGTCTTGTAACAATAGGAGACATCGTTAAGGCTCGATTAACTGAATTGGAAATGGAAAAAGAGGCCTTGGAAGGCATGATTATGGGATATTAACATGTCTTTTCATTCATTTATCCTTGAAATTACTCTGTAAAAGTGGGATCCCATTCCTGTAGTTTTATCTAAGGAATTACTGAGTGCGCATTGGTTTATATCCAGGTACATTTGATCCTATAACATTGGGTCATATTGATATAATAAATAGAGCATCAATGCTAGTTGATAGACTTGTAATAGGTGTCGCAATCAATAGGGACAAATCTCCTCTCTTTAATTTAGATGAGCGAGTAAAAATGATTGAAGCTGAATGCTCAAGTCTCAGCAAAAAAACTGGCACAGAAATAATTGCTCATCCATTTGAGAATCTCCTTGTAGATTGTGCAAATGATGTAAACGCCTCAGTAATTTTTCGAGGACTTCGCGCTGTTGCTGATTTTGAGTATGAGTTCCAAATGGTAGGTATGAATCGCGCTTTGAATGATAGCATCGAAACCGTTTTTTTAATGGCTGAAGCAAAGCACCAGGCGATAGCATCGAAGTTAGTAAAAGAAATTGTGAGACTAGGTGGTGATGTTTCAAAATTTGTGACACCGACGGTAAACAAACAGCTTTTAGAAAAATTCTGAATAATTTATAATATCATTCGATATTAAATATGCTTTGCCATGACCACCGCGGTATCAGCCATTCTGTTGGAGAAGCCCCATTCATTATCATACCAGCTCAGAACTCGTACTAAATTGTTATCCATTACTTTGGTTTGATCAGCTGCAAAAATTGATGATCTAGGATCATGATTGAAGTCGCAAGACACAAGTTTTTTATCAGTATATCCCAGAACCCCTTTTAACGTACTGCTTGCAACATTATTAACTGCTTCATTAATTTCAGTGATAGATGTGTCACGATTTGCTTCAAAAGTAAGATCAACAACGGATACGTTTGGTGTCGGTACACGAACTGCAAAACCATCTAATTTTCCATCTAGTTCTGGTAGGACTAAACCAACAGCTTTAGCGGCTCCCGTTGTGGTCGGTATCATACTCAAACTTGCGGCACGTGCGCGGTATAGGTCATTATGCATTGTATCTAATACAGGTTGGTCACCGGTATAGCTATGTATGGTAGTCATAAACCCACGTTTTATACCTACTACTTCATGAAGAACTTTTGCAATAGGAGCCAAACAATTTGTAGTACATGAAGCGTTGGAAACGATTACGTCATTTTTTGTCAATGTTTCATGATTTACACCATACACAATTGTTTTATCGGCATTTTTTGCGGGAGCACTAATCAGCACGCGTGACGATCCATTACTTAGATGTGCGGCTGCTTTTTCCCCGTCAGTAAAAATACCAGTACACTCCATTGCTATATCAATATGTCTCCAAGGTAACTCTGCTGGTTGCTTAATAGCAGTTACTTCAATTTCCATTTCACCAATAATAATAGAATTTTTGGTCGTTTTAATATCTTTCGCAAATCTTCCATGTATACTATCAAATTCTAACAAATGAGCATTTATTTCAGTTGATCCCAAATCATTTATTGCAACAATTTCCAGATCAGTTCTTCCAGATTCTACTATTGCTCTTAAAATATTACGTCCGATCCTGCCGAAACCATTAATTGCAACCTTGACTGCCATATTTAACCCTCAATTTAAGTTAGCGCTAACATCAAAAAATTAAGTACAAAAGTCAAGCCAAATAAGGGTCGCCAAATGGATAATATAGCATGTGATGTAAATGGTAATTAGCTAAGCGATAATATTCTAATCAAAACTCTTAAGTTGCGACTTATATCAGTTTTTGACCAATTTTTGAGGCAACATCTGTCATTCTGCACGAAAACGCCCATTCATTGTCATACCAAGCAAGTATTCTAACCAAGTTATCACCAACTACTCTAGTTTGATCTGGGGCAAATATCGAAGAGTGGGTCGTGTGGTTGAAATCAATTGAAACTTTCGGTTCAGGATCAAATGCAAGTACTTTACTCATATTACCTTTGGAAGCGTCTTCTATAATATCATTAATATTTTGCGATGAAATTTTCTTTTTGGCCTTAAAGGTGAGATCAATGGCTGACACATTGGGAGTAGGTACCCTAATTGCCGTTCCATCTAGCTTTCCATCTAATTCGGGTATCACTGTTCCTATTGTTTTTGCAGCTCCTGTGGAGGTTGGTATCATAGCCAGAGCGGCAGCACGACACCGGTACAAGTCGTCGTGGCGTTTGTCTAATGTAGGTTGATCACCAGTGTAGCTATGTATCGTAGTCATCATCCCATATTCTATACCTACTGTTTCATTTAAGACCTTTGCAATAGGGGCCAAACAATTAGTCGTGCACGATCCATTTGAGAGAATTCGATCATTTCTTGAAATTTTATGATCGTTAACTCCAAATATAACTGTTCGATCCACATTTTTTGCTGGCGCTGAGATTAGTACAGATTTAGCGCCATTTTTTACATGAGCTATAGCTTTATCATAGCTCGTAAATTTACCGGTGCACTCAAGAACAACATCACATCCTGACCAATCTAAGTCATCGGCATTGTAAGAGGATAGTACCTCAATGGGACCTCTTCCAAGATCGAAGCTGTTTTGGTTAACGTCAACCTTGCCCGCAAAACGACCATGTACACTATCATATCTGAGAAGGTGCGCGTTTGTTTCAATTGAACCTGGGGCGTTAACTTTTGATACTATTACATCGTTTCGACCATATTCAAAGATACTTGCTAAGGTTGTTCGCCCAATTCGCCCAAACCCATTTATTCCCAGTGTTACTGTCATTTTATCCCCAATATATTTGATTCTCTTATAACCAATTTATTGGTAATAAAAACAATATTTTTATTTAAAATTAGTATGTTAGCGGTAAAATTACATGTTTGCGCAAACAGTTAGCGCAAACTATTCTATACCGAGAGAAAAATAATACCGAGGTTTAGGTATGGGATCACATTATAAAAGATTTATAGCTTCTGAGGCAATTCTATCTGGTGTAATGCCAAAATGGTTAAACAAAACTTCAGCAGGAGCAGATGCGCCAAAACTTTTCATACCTACAAATGAAGATTTGTTTGCTCTCGCTCTATGACCTAATAACCATTCATCCCAACCAGTTCTAACACCGGCCTCGATACCAATTCTAATTGCTTGGCCAGCAGGTAATATGCGTCTTTTATAGGTTTCGTCTTGTTGTGAAAATAATTCCATGCAAGGCATAGATACTACCCTGGTCCCTATTCCCTTATCTTCAAGTAATTCGCGTGCTTTCAAGGCAATAGAAACTTCGGATCCGGTAGCAATTAATATAACCCGTCGGTTTTTTGATGCTTCTTCCAAAATATATGCACCTTTCGATACTAAGTTCGCAAACTGGTGCTTTTGTCTAACTGTGGGGAGATTTTGCCTCGACAACGCCAAAACTGATGGCGTATTCTTCATTGATAAAGCTATTTCCCAACATTCAGCAGTTTCAATTGTATCAGCAGGTCTAAATACTAATGTATTTGGAGTAGAACGGGATATAGCGAGGTGCTCTACCGGCTGATGTGTAGGGCCATCCTCTCCAAGCCCAATACTATCGTGGGTCATAACAAAAATAGTTGGTATTTTCATAAGTGCGGCAAGTCTCATTGCCGGTCGTGCATAATCAGTGAAGCACATAAATGTTCCGCCGTACGGTCTAATGCCTCCATGAAGAGCCATACCATTCATAGCAGCAGCCATGGCGTGTTCTCGAATGCCGTAGTGTATATAACGACCTTTCCGATTGTTTTTATCAAATATTTTCATATCGTTTGATTTAGTATTATTTGATCCGGTAAGGTCTGCGGAGCCTCCTATCGTTTCTTGCATAAAGCTGTTTATTGCATTCAGTGTCAGTTCACTTGATTTTCTTGTCGCTATTGCGGGTGATGCCGCGCTACTTTCTTTCTTGAATTTACGAATAGCCGAGGTCAATTTTTTTGGAGCATCTCCGGTAAAAATTCTTTCAAACTCCTTTCGTTTTGAATTTGATAAATTTTCCAGGTTAGACTGCCATCTTTTTAATGCCTTATTTCCCTCGAGACCTGCTTGTTCCCACTGCTCTTTAATCGATTTGGGAATATCAAATGGTTTGTGGCTCCACTGATAAACTTCTCTCGCATTTTTAATTAGTTCTGGATCGGTTAAAGCTCCATGACCCTTTGATGTGTCCTGTGCTGCTGTGCCTATCGCTATATGGGTTTTACAAGCTATCATTGTAGGTTTTTCAGACTTTTTTGCAGCTGAAATTGCACTATCAATTTCTTCAGGATCATGACCGTCTATCTCTATAACCTCCCAACCGGAGGCCTCAAAGCGTGTTTTTTGGTCGGTTGAATCTGTAAGATCGACAGTTCCGTCTATCGTGATATTGTTGTTGTCCCAAAAAACGATAAGTTTGTGTAAACGTAAATGTCCTGCAAGGCTGATAGCCTCCTGACTGACACCTTCCATCAAACACCCGTCACCGGCAATTACGAAAGTATGGTGATCAATAATTTTTCGCCCAAATCTTGCGCGAAGGCTTTCTTCGGCAATAGCGAACCCTACCGAATTTGCTATCCCTTGTCCCAATGGACCGGTAGTTGTTTCTATAACATCTGATAGAAAGTTCTCTGGATGGCCTGCAGTTTTTTTACCAAGCTGCCTAAAATTCTTTAGTTGATCTATGTCAAAATCAGCATAGCCACAAAGGTATGCAACACTATAAAGAAGCATCGATCCGTGACCTGCAGATAAAATAAATCTGTCTCTATCTGGCCAGTTAGGTTGTGCGGTGCTAAATTTAAGATGTTTTTCGAACAAAATGGTAGCAACATCTGCCATCCCAATTGGCATGCCAGAATGGCCAGAATTTGCAGCCGCTACAGCGTCCAGTGTTAGAACACGTATTGCGTTAGCCTTCTCCCAGTGTTGGGGGTGAAGTTTTCGAAGCTTTTCAAGTTCCATCGAAGACCGAGTCCTTCAGCAGATTAATCCATGACAATGCATAACATGAGTATTGCGAAGTTCAAGTGAACAGTGAGGGGTGCTGATAATGATTAAAAGTTTTTGAATAAGAAAACTTAATCTATGAAAAATTTCCAAACAGGTTTATAAAATATTGTATATCAGTAATATATCCTAGTGGGCTTGATTAAAGGGTAATATATGGAGCAAATAGTCGATTTAGAGCGTAGAATAGAGTTGGCGTTAAACGAAATTGAGCGCTCAGTATCTCTATATTCGAGAAATTCTCGTGTTGGTAGTGAACCCGCTAATGAAGAGTTAGAGAAACTTTCAATTGAGAATAAAAAGCTTGAAGCAGCGATTGAAGAATTAAAAGCTAAGCATAGTACGGAGCTGCAATCTTTATTAGCTGAAAGAGAAGAAGAGCGAGAAACCGTGAAAAAACTCTACAAAAGATTAACTGAAGTTGTTGAAAATTCCGGAGAATAAAGTCTATGCCTGAAATTAAGCTATCAATAGGAGGCAGAGATTTTCAAGTCGCTTGCCAAGAGGGTGAGGAAAATTTTCTCACTGACGCTGCAAATTTGTTAAATTCTGAGTCACAAAAATTGGTTTCACAGTTAGGTAGATTGTCGGAGTCTCGCATGTTGCTGATGGCAGGTTTAATGTTGGCTGATAGAATGATAAATCTAGAGAAGTCGATTAATGAGCGAGAAAAGCAAATTGAACAGAAAGAGATAGACTTAGAGAAATCAATATCTGCTGCAAAAGCTGCTTCCGATAGTAAGCCAGCGTTTGCTAATGAAATCTCTGACCTTCTGGCTAAGACTGCTAAGCGATTAGAAAGCGTCGCTAAATTAACCTCTGGTCAGTAACTCTTTAAAATACGAAGTGGTAATCAGGCGTTTGCTTCGCGGATTTTTTCAGCTGCGTCTTTATCAAATTCAATACCATTTTTCTCAAATAAATTATCGAGTTCGCCTGATAAAGCCATCTCTGTAATTATATCACACCCGCCTACAAACTCTCCCTTGACATATAGCTGCGGAATTGTTGGCCAGTCAGAAAAGTCTTTTATTCCTTGTCTAACCACTTCATCCGCGAGTACATTTATGTCCTCATAGTCGACACCAATGTAATTGAGAACACCTGCAACTTTGCTCGAAAAGCCGCATTGAGGCATTGATTTATTGCCTTTCATGTACAAGACAACGTTGTTTTCCTCGATGGTTTTTTTTATTTGTTCGTTTACTTCAGACATTATTGTTCCTTTAACTATCAGATGGGGCCTTGGTTGTTAGCGCCAATGCATGTAACTCGCCATTTGAACCATCCATTTTTCCTTTTAAGGCAGCATAAACTGCCCTTTGTTGCTGTACACGATTCATATTTTTGAAACTTTCATCAATAACCTCTGCAGAATAATGATTTCCGTCTCCTGCCAGGTCAGTAATTGTAATACTAGCATTTGGAAATTGCTCACGTATCATATTCTCAATTTCATTTGCCTGCATAGCCATTTCAAATCTCCTTAAGGCATCTTAAATATTCTTTTCGCCTAAGAACAAGCCTAAAAATTCTATAGGGATTAATCTAGGTGATTAGTTAAAAATTTCAGCAAAAGAATTTCGATACTTGCTAAAAATTTTATCTTTGTCTGAACAAAGTTCTCCAAATTTGATTTTATCACCACCAAGCGTTCCAATATTTTCAATTGTCACTTTAGCTTTTTTTGCATTAACAAAAAGTAACTCAGCTTGATCAAAATTACATGCAATAAGATATCGAGCTTGGTCTTCTCCAAAAAGTTTAGCTGGATCTGAAGTTTGGATTTCCATGCCAAGATTTCCCTTTTCAGCTAATTCAAATGCTGCCAGCGCGATGCCACCATCTGATAAATCAGTGCAAGCATTTATGAGGTGCCTATTGTTCAATATGAAATAACCATTCTGTTTTTCAGCCATCAAGTCTACTTGGGGTGGAGGGCCATCTTGCAAATTAAACATTTCATCAACAATTGCAGACTGCCCTAAATGCCCAAAAGTATCTCCAACAACCAGCAAAAGGTCACCTGCGATAACAGAGTTTAATATTGGTTCTTCGTCTTCATTTATCAGTCCTACTGCACCAATTGTTGGGGTAGGTAGTATTGGCTCGCCGTCCGTCTCGTTATATAAGCTTACGTTGCCCGAGACTATCGGCATTTCCAGTTTTTCAGCCGCCTCTGCGATACCTTTTATAGCGAGGACAACTTGTCCCATAATTTCAGGTTTTTCTGGGTTGCCAAAATTTAAGTTGTCTGTTGATGCTATGGGTTTTGCTCCCACCGCACATAGATTACGGAATGCTTCTGCTACAGCTTGTTTCCCGCCTTCCAACGGATCAGCTTTCACGTATCGTGGTGTCACATCGGCCGTAAATGCTAAACATTTATTCGTTCCATGAACCCTAACCATACCTGATCCAGTCCCAGGCGTAATTACTGTATCAGCCATAACCTGACTATCGTATTGTTGATAAACCCATTTCTTGCAGCAGTAGTTTGGAGAACTTATCAGGGATAGCAAACCCTCAAGTGGGCTGAAGCTTTTTATAACTTGCAAAGGCTTTACTTTTGGCGGTTCTTTCCAAGAACGGTCATACTCGGGCGAATTGCCAGATAAAGCTTTTAATGGAACCTGAGCCTTTATTTCTCCATTATGTTCAATAATGAATAAGTCCTCAGGTATAGTTTCTCCTATAATTGCAAAGTCTAAGTCCCACTTTTTAAATATTGCTCGACTTTGCTCTTCTTTCTCGGGTTTAAGAACCATAAGCATCCGCTCTTGGGATTCTGACAGCATCATCTCGTATGCTGTCATATTTTTCTCGCGTGTTGGAACGAGATCTAAGTTGAGTTTAATTCCTAGGTTTCCCTTATCACCCATTTCTACCGCAGAACATGTTAACCCTGCAGCACCCATATCTTGAATTGATACAACTGCATCTGTCTTCATTAGTTCCAAACAAGCTTCCAGAAGTCTTTTCTCTGTAAAAGGATCGCCCACTTGAACGGTAGGTCTTTTTTCTTCAATTGTGTCGTCAAATTCAGCAGAGGCCATTGTTGCCCCGCCGACACCATCCCTCCCTGTTTTTGCACCTAGATAAACCACAGGCATCCCAACTCCAGATGCTGCAGAGTAAAAAATCATATCGTGATCAACTAAACCAGCTGCAAAAGCATTTACCAAACAATTCCCATTATATGATTTATTAAATCGGATTTCTCCCCCAACAGTAGGAACTCCAAACGAGTTTCCATAACTACCGATGCCTTCTACAACACCGTGCACTAGTTCTTTCGTTCTTGGATGGTTTATCTCCCCAAATGATAAGGCGTTCATAGCTGCTATGGGACGTGCGCCCATTGTAAATACGTCTCTGAGTATTCCTCCAACGCCAGTTGCAGCGCCTTGATGTGGCTCAATGTAACTTGGGTGGTTATGGCTTTCCATCTTAAAAACAACAGCTTGATTGTCCCCAATGTCTACTATTCCAGCATTTTCACCAGGCCCGCAGATTACATTTTCACCCTTCGTTGGAAGTAATCGTAGCCATTTCTTAGATGATTTATATGAACAATGTTCATTCCACATCGCCGAAAATATCCCCAGTTCTGTAAATGTTGGATTTCGACCGATAATTTCCAGCAGAAGGTCGTATTCGCTAGAGTTAAGGCCATGACTTTCTATAAGTTCCGATGTGATTGCAGGCTCTAACATTTTATTCCTTGATTTGTTGCTGTTTCTAGTAATGGATTGATAAAGTGAGAGCAATGGAAAGGTTTTTATGATAAGGAATTTTAGGTCGATGTGCTTAATAAATGGCGTAATTTATTGAGATACAAACGAATAAAAGTTAAAAACTTTTTAAAAGTTTTTTATTAGGGGATTACAAAATGCGTGGTTTCACTCCTAATGAGTTTAATGCTAGACTGTCTAAGGCTCAAATTTTATTACAAAAGTCTGATCTTGATTGCCTATTGGTAACAAATGAGGCAGATTTTCGTTATTTTACAGGATTTTTAACTCGTTTTTGGGAAAGTCCGACGAGGCCATGGTATTTGCTAATTTTTGCCAATTATCCGCCAATAACTATAGTGCCATCTATCGGAGTACATTTACTAAAAAAAACTTGGTCTGGTGAAATTCGTTCGTGGGAAAGTCCGAATGTTTCAGACGAGGGTATTTCATTATTGCAAGATATTTTATCTGAATTTCTCCCAAAAAATGGAAGAGTTGGCCTTCCGTCAGGTCCAGAAACATTGTTGCGCATGCCGCTCGTTTACTTCAATCAATTGAGGTCATATCTAGATAAGCTTCACTTTGTAAGTGACTGTGATATAGTTAAAAAATTGAGATTAATTAAATCTGAATCGGAAGTTAAAAAAATCAGCCAAGCCGCCGCAATCGCTGGTCGTGCATTTTCTCGAATAAATGAGGTTGCAGGTAGTGGTGTCCAACTCTCGAAAGTTTTTAGAGATTTTCAAGCTTTGTGTTTAGATGAGGGTGCTGACTGGGTATCTTATTTGGCTGGTGCATCAGAGCAGGGTGGATATTCTGATGTTATATCTCCTGCTAAAGATGCGCCATTAGTAGCAGGAGATGTTTTGATGTTAGACACTGGGGTTGTTTATGATGGTTATTTTTGCGACTACAACCGAAATTTTGCTGTAACTGAGATCTCCAATAGGCTGAGCTCTAGCTGGGATCGATTGCAAGAGGCAACGGAGGCTGGTAAAAATATGCTCATCCCCGGCAATACTGCGAAACAGGTGTTTTTTGCAATGAACGCAATTCTTCAAGAAGGTAAGAAAAGAAAAAATAGCTCTGGCCGTTTAGGTCATGGTTTGGGTATGCAGCTTACAGAATGGCCTTCCTTTTCAAAATATGATGAAACAATATTACAAGAAGGAATGGTCGTTACGCTCGAGCCAATAATAGATATAGATGACGAAAAGATATTAGTTCATGAAGATAATTTTTTAATTACGGCAAATGGTCCAGAACAAATTAGTCCTCAATGTAATTCAACAATACCTGTAATTTAGAGAAATCTAGTGCGGAAAGTTTCTTACGAAATCGGATTACCTATAGGCGCTAAGGCTAAACTTGGCTTAATTGTGCTCCAAGCTGATGAAACCATTGAATACGAGTTTTGGCAGCTAATATCAAAGTTGGATTTGGCGCTTCACGTGAGTCGCATTCCTAGTAATAGTGAAGTATCTAAGGATGGCTTAATGGCCATGAAGAAAGAACTGTCGGAAGCTGCAAGTTTGTTTCCTGAAAAAATTAGATTTAATGTTGTAGGTTACGCTTGTACCAGTGCCTCGAGTATAATCGGCTCTAAAGTTGTTTCAGATATGATTAGAAAGGGATGTACTACTCAGGAGGTTTGCAACCCTATCTCAGCATTAATAGCCGCTTGCAAACAAATGAAAATAAATGATCTTTTGTTTTTAACACCCTATGTTAGCGATGTTTCTGAGCATTTAATTGATGAGGTTAATTCTAATGGGATTAGAACAACCGTAACAGCTAGTTTTGATGAAAGAAACGAAGCGAGTGTAGCGAGGATAAGACCAACTTCAATAGTTGATGCAGTAAATGAGCTATATTCGGGACAGTCGGCAATATTTATTTCATGCACTAACCTTCAAACATTTACTATTATTGAAGAAATTGAAAAAAAATTTGGTTGCATTTGTTTTTCATCAAACCAAGTCTTAATTTGGCAGATGTTACGTCTTGCCGAAATTGAGCATAATCTACGAGGTTATGGTAAACTTTTAAGTAAAAGTTAGATCTGCAAAATTTAGAAGGTAAATATAAAATTTAAGCGAACTTAAGTGTATCAGCCCGGCAAGCTCCAAAAAATTTCAAGATGTTTGCAATTTAACTTTTTCTTGCTCCAATTTAATTTTTTTTCGGTGTTCTATAATTTCGTCTTGGACAAAATCACGAAAGGTTTCTATTTTTTTTGAATGACGTAGTTCTTCTGGGTAAGCTAAATAAACAGGTACCTCAACAGATTCAACGTCGTGCAAAACTCTCTGTACCCCGTCAAAGTCCTGTGTGACATAATCTGGCAAAACACCAATTCCTAGGTCATGAATTACTGCTTGTAAAACTCCAAAGTAATTATTAACGGTCAGCATTGAGGGTAAATCATATTTTATTAAGTTTTGAACAAGTTCTAATCCTGCGCCAACCTGTGCAGACTTAGGGTTTTGACAAATAAGTCTATGCTTTTTCAAGTCGTCTAAAGTTTGTGGTTCACCGTTCTGCGATAAGTATCGTGGAGAAGCATACAAGCGCATTTTAACAGTCATGAGCCGTTTTCTGATTAAATCGGCTTGGCTAGGTTCTTTCATTCGGATTGCTACATCTGCCTCCCGCATTGGCAAGTCAAGCACTCGTTCCTCAAGCATCAGATCAATTTTGAGTTGTGGATAGGCCTCGTAAAGTTTTGGTAATCTAGGAGCCAACCACAATGACCCAAAACCTATTGTAGTTGTTACTCTAAGTTCTCCATATATTTCCTCTTCACTATCTTTAATTCTGGCAGAGGCTGCATCTATTCTTTTAGACATAGATTTTGTTGCATCGAATAATAACTCGCCTTGTTCTGTCAGAATTAGACCTCGAGCGTGTCGATGAAACAAAATGGCATTTAAGCTTTCTTCAAGTGATCTTATTTGACGACTTACTGCCGACTGCGATAGATGAAGTGTATCTCCTGCGTGCGTTAAACTGCCGGCATCCGCCACTGCATGAAAAATCCTAAGTTTATCCCAGTCCATAATTATCTCAATATTTTTTTGATATTTGTAAACTAAATCTCTTAAGTTTCAATGAATTAAGTATCTCTTAATATAAAAATTTCTGAAGAATTAAGTGATGTTCTGAATACCACTGGATAATTTCTTCTTATTAATATAGGGGCCCTAAGTAACAAAAAGCTATGTAGATCTTTATGAATAAGAAATTTTATCACGATATAAGTTATGCACACTCTGCAACTAGCGGATTAGGTAAATCCTTTATCAGGATTTTAGAGAACACTACAGGTAGGTTTGCATTACGAAAACGATCTCAAAGATGGCTACCCAGCTTGAATTCTATGCAAGCTTTTTGGCACTCAATCATGGAAGTTTATGGAGTTACAATAGACGTAATGCAGGGTGACGTTAGCGATATTCCTAGTCGGGAACCCTTGATCATAGTTGCTAACCATCCATACGGAATTTTAGATGGTTTAGTCATGGGATCTATTCTGGCGCAATGTCGTGCAAACTTTAAAATTGTTGCAAATGATATTTTTGATAAAGCACAGCATGTAAAAGACACTATTCTTCCTATTTCATTTAAAAATGATCGTGATGCGATACTACTAAACTTGGAATCAAGAAAAAACGCCCTCAAGTATTTGTCGCAGGGGGGAGCAATTGGAATATTTCCAGGAGGCACTGTATCCACTTCATCTAGATGGTTTTCTCAACCAGCTGACCCAGTGTGGAGATCATTCACTGCTAAAATGATTTTGAAATCAAACGCTGTGGTCATGCCTATTTTTTTTGATGGTAACACCAGTAGAATATTTCAATTAGCCAGTCATTTACACCCTGCATTGAGGGCTGGCTTATTACTGCGCGAATTCAAGTTGCGTTTAGATAAGCCTGTAAGCTTAGTAATAGGTAAGCCAATTTCGCGAAATAAATTAGAATCATATAAAAATAATCCGGTCGAAATGATGGATTTTCTGAGAAGAGAAACGTATAAATTATCACCAAATAAAAATCAAACCTTTGAATATGGATATGAGTTTGAAAACAAGCATCGAACTATTTAGAAATTTGATATGGCAGTAGGCGTCTTTGACTCAGGGCTTGGTGGATTGACTGTTCTTGATGCAGTCTCAAATAGAATGCCGAGCCAATCTTTTATTTACTACGGTGATAATGCTAATACACCCTATGGAGTAAGAGACCCCGATGATATTTACAAATTAACTACTACTGGATTAGAAAAGTTGTGGGATGAAGGCTGTGACTTGGTTATTCTAGCCTGTAATACAGCCTCAGCTGCAGCACTGCGATCCATACAAGAAAAGTTTTTGCCAGAAGGTAAGAGATGCTTAGGTGTTTTTGTTCCATTAATTGAGGCTCTAACAGAGCGCTATTGGGGAGATAATTCGCCGCCACGAGAGGTTTCTGTGAAAAATGTTGCTCTATTTGCTACTCCAGCAACTGTTTCAAGCAGAGCTTTTCAGCGCGAACTTGCCTTTCGTGCGATTGGAGTTGACGTAGAAGCCCAAGCGTGTGGAGGAGTTGTAGATGCAATTGAGGATGGTGATCTAATACTTGCTGAGGCATTGGTTCGTAGTCATGTTGATGCATTAAAAAGAAAAATGCCTTCTCCTGAGGCGGCTATACTCGGATGTACGCATTATCCACTTCTAGAAAAGAGTTTTAAGGAGTCTTTGGGGCCCGATGTTAAGGTTTTCTCTCAGGCGAGCCTAGTGGCAGAAAGTTTGCACGATTACTTGGAGAGGCATCCCAATATGAAAGGATCTGCCACAGCTTCTAAATTTATTACTACAGGGGATCCCAAAAAGGTATCGGACCGCGCAACACAGTTTTTAAAACGTAAGATTGACTTCGAACGCTTTTAAATCTTAAGTTTTGGCAAAAAGAGAGTATGAATGAAGCATAAATTAGCAATAATTGGAGCATCTGGCTACACAGGCGCTGAGCTTATAAGGCTAATCGAGACGCATCCGAAAATGGAAGTTACAGCACTAGTCGGGAATACTAGAGCTGGTTCGTCAATGTCGGACATATTTTCACATCTATCCCATATGGAACTACCAAACTTAACAAAACTTGAAGAAACAGATTTTGAACGAATTGACCTATGTTTTTGTGCTCTGCCCCATAAGACAAGTCAGCAAGTTATTGGTCAACTTCCCGAAAGTCTTAAGGTCATAGATTTGAGCGCAGACTTTCGCTTGAGAGACGTTAATGATTATGAAAAATGGTATAAAGAGAAACATGTTGAGACGGAACTTCAAAAAAAAGCTATTTATGGTTTAACAGAATTTTATCGCGAGCGGATTAAAGGCGCAAATCTTGTTGCAGGAACTGGGTGCAATGCAGCTCTGGGTCAGTATATGTTACGGCCCCTTATTAGCTCAAACGTAATTGATTTGGAAAATATTATCTTAGACATGAAATGTGCGGTTTCAGGTGCAGGCCGTGCAATGAGAGAAGACTTATTACACTCAGAAGCTTCCGAGGGAATTAGGGCTTATGCAGTGGGCGGAATTCATAGACATTTGGGTGAATTTGATCAGGAATTTTCACTACTTGCTGGTCAGCCTGTGCAAATTCAATTTACGCCCCATCTTATCCCGGCAAATAGAGGTGTACTTGCGACTGCCTATGTAACGGGAAAGTCAGAAGAGATTTATGATACACTTTACCAGCGATATGTTGATGAGCCTTTCTTACATGTTTTGCCGTACGGTAAAATGCCGGCTACTCAAGACGTAAGGGGTTCGAATTACTGTTATCTTGGGGTGGTCCAAGATCGTAAGCAAGATAGAACTATCATAATTGGTGCTTTGGATAATTTAACTAAAGGCAGTAGTGGTCAAGCCATACAGAATGCCAATTTAATGTTGAATGAAAGAGAGACTTTGGGGCTGGAGATGGTCCCTTGTTTTCCATGAGTTTGTTAAAATGAAGAATTTGAAGAAAAAGCGCCGAATTCAGATCATCAGCATTGCGTTCGTTGCATTGGCAACTGCTACTATTTTGATAGGTTTTGCTATGAAGGACGGGATTAATTTTTTTAAAAGTCCTACCCAAGTTGTTCAAAATACACCCAACCCAAATGAGGTATTCAGGATCGGCGGGCTGGTGGAGGAGGGCAGTTTGCTTCGAGGTGTTGGTGAAACCATTTCATTTAATGTTACGGATGGTAATGAAAGTGTTAATGTTAAATTTACAGGGATCTTACCCGATCTATTTGAAGAAAATCAGGGTATGGTTGCAATGGGTAAATATTCTGATGGAGTATTTTACGCCTCTGAAATCCTAGCTAAGCATGATGAAACTTATATGCCAGCTGAAGTAATTGACGCACTTAAAGAACAAGGGGTTTATCAAGAACCTAAATAATGATTTAACGTACAAATACCCTCTTAATTATTTTTGAGCGAGGCATTTCATAATTCATGATTACTGAGTTAGGTCATTTTTGTTTAATATTGGCTATGTTGGTTGCTTTTTTGCAATGTGTTGTTCCTTTTCTTGGCACTCGAAAAAATAGTTATGGGATGATGAACTTTGGTGCGGCAGCTGCAAATTTACAATTTGCTCTCTTAGCGCTTTCTTTTGCCGCCTTGACGCATGCTTTTATAACTTCAGATTTTTCCGTTCGGTTGGTAGCTTTAAACTCTCACTCTTTAAAACCGTTATTGTATAAGATTAGTGGAGTATGGGGTAACCATGAAGGTTCTATGCTTTTGTGGGTACTGATATTAGCTTTGTTTGGAGCTAGTGCCGTTTGGTTTGGAAGTAATCTACCGATTAGATTGAAGGCTACAGTTCTCTCTGTTCAAGGAGCAGTTGGACTTGCGTTTTTGATATTTATTGTCTTTACATCTAACCCATTTCTCCGAATTTTCCCGATCCCATTCGATGGACAAGATCTTAACCCATTACTTCAGGACCCAGGTTTAGCTTTTCATCCTCCATTTTTGTATCTCGGCTACGTTGGGCTAAGTATGTCATTCTCCTTCGCAGTTGCTGCTCTCATTGAAGGCAGAATAGATGCAGCTTGGGGAAGATGGGTAAGGCCGTGGACACTTGCAGCTTGGCTGTTTTTGACAATAGGGATAGCACTTGGAAGCTGGTGGGCTTATTATGAATTAGGCTGGGGAGGTTTCTGGTTTTGGGATCCGGTAGAGAATGCATCTTTTATTCCCTGGTTATGTGCGGCAGCACTTCTTCATTCTGCTATAGTTGTTGAAAAGCGCGAAAACCTAAAAAGTTGGACAATTCTTCTTGCGATATTGGCATTTGGTTTCTCACTTACGGGGACTTTCATTGTTAGATCTGGGCTACTAACCTCCGTCCACGCTTTTGCAAATGACCCTGAGCGAGGATTCTTTATCTTACTAATCTTTTGTTTTTTTGTAGGTGGTGCTTTGACGCTTTTTGCATTTCGCTCTAATTCGCTTCAGGCAAAAGGTGTATTTTCTGTCGTAAGCAGAGAGAGTTCTCTGGTTGCTAATAATATCTTGTTAGTTGTTTCTGCTTTTGTTGTTTTTGTTGGAACGATTTGGCCTTATATCGCGGAAATATTTTTTGATAGAAAGTTGAGTGTTGGACCTCCATTTTTTAATATTGCTTTTACACCTTTCATGGTCGCGCTAGGGTTAATCTTGCCAATAGGCGCGATGGTTCCTTGGAAAAGAGGAAGATTAAACAAAATTTTAAAATCGCTTTTGATACCAATCAGCTTTGCTATTTTATTAGCCTGCTTTGTTTGGGCGTTACAATCCCAAAAAACTATACTTGGCCCTATGGGTTTGTTCTTAGGAGTGTGGATAGTAATAGGAGCTTTGTATGATCTATATAGCCGAACTGGATCAAATCGAAATTTGTTGAGACTCCTTCGTTTACCTCGTTCCGATTGGGGAAAGACTGTTGCTCATGTTGGATTTGGTACCACGATATTTGCGATTTCAGCATTGGTTGCTTGGGAAAGTGAAGATATTCGCACAGCAAGTATTGGAGAAACTTGGTCTTTTTCAGGCTATGATTTTACTTTGCAGTCGGTTGAGAATCTGTCAGGCCCTAATTACTTTTCTGTTCAAGCGTCTATTAAAGTTGTACAGGATGGTGAGGTTGTAGCGACTTTGTTTCCGGAAAAAAGAAATTATCCAGTTGCTCAGATGCCGACAACAGAAGCTGCCATAGATTACAAGCTGACCAGAGATGTTTATTTAGTTTTAGGTGACCGCCAGCTTGATGGTAACTGGACTGTTAGAACGTATATAAAACCTTTTGCAAATTGGATATGGGCTGGATGCATAATAATGGCTCTGGGTGCATTGATATCATTATCGGATAGGCGCTACCGAGTAGCGGCAGGAGCAAAGTCAACACCAAGAATTGAGATAGAAAAAGCCTGAAAATGATTTTTAAAAAAATAATTTTTATTTTCGCTTTAGTTACGTCCTCAATAGTTAATGCCGTTGAACCGGATGAGGTTCTTGCCAACCCTAAGCTGGAGGAGCGCGCGAGGCAAATCTCTAAAGATTTGAGATGCTTAGTTTGTCAGAATGAAAGTATTGACGAAAGTGATGCGGCTCTTGCAAGAGATTTAAGAGTATTAGTCAGGGAACGACTTCAGGCAGGTGATAGCAATGATGAAGTAATAAAATTTGTAGTTGATCGTTATGGAGAGTTTGCCTTGCTACGCCCGCGAATTGATGGTGTGAATTATTTATTATGGTGGTTCGGCCCATTATTTTTACTTTTTTCAGTATTAACAGCTGTATTTTATGTAAGAAAACTTGGAAAGATCTCAAAGACCCAAAATGATTTAACTGCACCGCTTAATGATGAAGAACGGAAGAAATTAAAAGAGATTATGGGTGATTGAGACTATTTAACTTACTCCAACAAGATAGAGACGGTTAACTGAATTATGAATTACGAAAATATACTGGTTGAGTACGAAAATTCTGTGGCAACTATTATTTTAAATAGGCCAAATGTAATGAATGCTTTAAATTCACAAATGAGGGCAGAGCTTACGGATGCTGTAACTCGATATTCTAAGGAAGCGCGGGTGGTTGTTCTGACTGGTTCGGGAAACGCGTTTTGTTCGGGGCAAGATTTAGGCGATGGCAACTCGTTACAGTCAGTAGATTTAGAGAGAACTTTACGAGATGAGTATGAGCCACTGATACGTGCAATTGTTAATTCTCCAGTACCAACCGTAACTGCTTTAAATGGGGCGGCTGCAGGTGCAGGGGCAAATTTGGCATTAGCAGCAGATATCGTAATTGCGAAATCTAGTGCTTATTTTGTGCAGGCTTTCAGTAGAATTGGTTTAATTCCAGATGTCGGTGGCACTTATTTTCTGCCACGAGCTATGGGCTTGGCTAAAGCTATTGGTTCTTCAATCTTTGCGGATAAAATTATGGCCGCTGAAGCTTATGAAATTGGATTAATATATGAATATGTTGAAGACGATAATTATGACATCCATCTAAAATCTAGAGTAGAGTATCTTGCCAATGGACCAACAGTTGCTTTTGCTGGGATCAAGACAGCAATGCGAAAATCTTTAAATAACTCTTTAGATGAACAGTTAGAGCTTGAGGCTAAATTACAAAAAAAATGCGGCAATACACGTGATTTCCAGGAAGGCGTTTTAGCATTTCATGAAAAAAGAGATGCTAAATTTGAGGGGCGGTAAGGTCTCTAATTTGACTATCTATTTTCTATGTCTACGTAGTCTCTTGAGGTCTCGCCAAGATATAGTTGTCTAGGTCGTCCAATCTTTACTTGTGGATCTGCGATCATTTCTTTCCATTGCGATATCCAACCAACAGTCCTGGAAACTGCAAATATTGGAGTAAACATTGAAGTTGGGAATCCCATTGCTTCTAGGATAATCCCTGAATAGAAATCAACATTCGGAAAAAGCTTCTTTTCTATAAAGTATTGGTCATTCAGAGCCATATGCTCCAGCTCTTTTGCGACTTGTAAGAGCGGATTATCTTCAACACCAAGCAGTTCTAATACTTCATCTGCTGATTTTTTTAGTACTCGAGCTCTTGGATCTATATTCTTATATACTCTGTGGCCAAATCCCATCAACCGAAATGGGTCGTCTTTATCTTTTGCTCTTGTAATATATTCTGGGATACGATCGACGGTTCCAATTTCTTTCAACATTTCTAGACACGCCTGATTTGCACCTCCGTGTGCTGGGCCCCAAAGGCACGCGATTCCTGCAGCGATACAAGCAAATGGGTTGGCACCAGAGCTACTAGCTAACCGAACCGTTGAAGTAGATGCATTTTGCTCATGATCTGCATGTAATGTGAATATTCTATCCATCGCACGGCTTAAAATTGGATTTACTTGGTATTCTTCGGCTGGCACTGCAAAGCACATTCTTAAAAAATTTGACGCATAATCCAAATTATTGAGGGGATAAACAAAGGGCTGCCCAATTGTGTATTTATAGGCCATGGCGGCAATTGTTGGCATTTTTGCAATAAGCCTTATTGAGGCTACTTCTCTTTGCCAAGGATCAGTTATGTCTGTACTGTCATGGTAGAATGCTGACATTGCACCCACGACGCCGGTCATAACCGCCATAGGATGGGCATCACGACGGAAACCTCTGAAAAAGTACATCATCTGCTCATGTAGCATCGTGTGGGTTGTGACCCTGTGCTCAAAATCTTCTAACTCAGCCCCAGTTGGCAAATAACCGTATAAAAGTAAGAAGCATACTTCCAAATAATGCGACTTATCAGCGAGTTGATCTATAGGATATCCGCGGTGAAGCAGTTCACCTTTGTAACCATCTATAAATGTTATTGTACTGTCACAGCTAGCGGTAGAGGTAAAGCCAGGATCGTATGTAAATACACCTGCTTGATTGTATAATGTTGTAACATCAATTACGTCGGCGCCGGCTGATGGAGAATGAATAGGAAGTTCAATCTCGTTTGCACCAATAATAAGTTTTGCCGTTTTTGATTTGCCAGCCATAATGTCCTCCAAAATGCTACAACTAGTTGATGCTTTAACTCCGCATTATCCTGACGTTGTGTGAATTAAATTTAATTCTTATACGTATCTTCAAACTCAATTAGCCGCTCAATAGTTTCAGTTCTCCCTAGAACTATCATCATATCAAACACACTTGGTGTTTTAGAACTTCCCGCAAGGGCTGCCCTTAATATGGGAGCTACATCTCGAAACTTCAGTTCAATCTGCTCACAAACGAGGTTTAACAACTCTTCTAAATAGTTCCGATCCCATCTAACATTTTGCAGTTGCGGCGTCAATATTTTGAGGACATTTAAAGGAAAATCTTTGATTCTCTCCTCAATGTCTGGGTCAAGAAAAATTGGTCGTTCTTGAAGGATAAATCTATTTTTTTCAACTAGTTCAGAAAAGCTCTTAACAGCATTTTTTGTGAAATCTAGTGACTTAAGAAGGCCGTTAAACTGTGCCTGTGAAAAGGCTGGTTGACCCACAGCTTTCAAGTAACCTGCTAGCTCATGCAGCAGCGCAGCATTATCTGTATTAGCTATATGCAACTTTGAAATATTGGACAATTTTTTAAAATCAAACCTCGATGGACTTTTCCCAATACTTTGCAAATTAAACCATGTTTTTGCTTGTTCATCAGTAAAAAACTCATCGTCTCCATGGCTCCAGCCCAGGCGCGCAAGGTAATTTCTCATTGCAGCTGCCGGATAACCCATTTTTTTATACTCAATCACGCTTGTTGCGGCGTTACGTTTTGATAATTTTTTTCCATCTTCACCATGTATAAGTGGAATGTGTGCATAAACTGGAATTGCCCAATTCAATGCAGAATAAATTAAATTTTGTCTGGCTGCATTGTTCAGATGGTCGTCGCCTCTAATAATATGCGTAACACCCATATCATGATCATCCACTGCAACAGCCAACATGTAAACGGGTGAACCGTCAGATCTGAGTAGGATCATATCGTCTAGTTGACTATTCTTTATTACAATATCGCCCTGAACCTCATCTTTAATAACAGTAGAACCATTTTCTGGAGCCTTAATTCTTATTACAAATGGTTTTTTTGGGAATGTGCTTGGTAAGGCATTTCTCCAAGGGCTTCGAAAAGCACTTGGACTTTTATTGTTAATTGCCAATTTTCTTAAGTCATCGATCTCAGTTTCTGTTAAAAAACATTTGTATGCTTTGCCTGTTTCCAAGAGCTTATTTGCAATCTCAACGTGACGTGGTGCCCTCTTTGATTGGCTAATAGGCTCACCATCAAAATCTAGTCCTAGCCATTTCATCCCGTCGAGGATAGCGTCCTGTGCAGCATCAGTAGAACGATTTTTGTCTGTGTCTTCAATTCTAAGTAAAAATTTTCCATTTCTACCTCTGGCATACAACCAATTAAATAAAGCTGTTCGGGCAGTTCCTATATGCATATCGCCAGTAGGTGATGGAGCAATTCGTGTCACAACGTTGGACATAAATTTCGCCTCTGTGCTGTTTTTAAGTTATTATGCTCAGTTCTTATAGTTAATAATAGCAATGAACAAGCAAGTCTTCTTAGACCTACAACGGCATATGTTAACTCATAACCATTTGAGAGGAACGATTGTTTTCTGGTTAAATGAACTAGTAAGACCTTATCAGACCGACCAGTCGCCCTTGGACCCTTACGTCACCACTTGGCAGTATTCTGGTTTCATATGCCGGGTTGGCTGCTTCCAAGGCTATTGCATCGCCTCTGTAAAAAAATCTCTTTAATGTTGCCTCACTATCTTTCACGAGTGCTACAACAATATCGCCATTTACCGCTGTTTTTGTTTCTTTTATTACGACAATATCCCCATCGTTAATTCCTTCTTCAATCATGGAATCACCCTTTACTTCTAACGCATAATGCTCCCCTCCATTCCTTAGCATGTGGCCTGGAACGGCTACATTATGGGAAATTTGACTTATAGCTTCAATGGGAACTCCGGCTGCTATTCGTCCCATTACTGGTAGCTCGCTCGCATGTACTGAGTCGGAAAGAGTTCGAGGATTTACGTCTTCATTTCTTGCCGGATTTTTGGTGGAAACGCGGCTTAGTTTGGTTACTTTATTGTTTGTTTCTAGTGAATCTGGCAGCTTAACTATTTCTATGGCCCGCGCTCTATGAGCAAGCCTTCTAATGAATCCCCGTTCCTCGAGAGCGGTTATAAGTCTGTGAATTCCAGACTTTGATCGTAAATCCAAAGCCTCCTTCATTTCGTCAAAAGAGGGTGGTATACCGTCTTTATTCAAATGCTTGTTTATATAATTTAATAAATCGAGCTGTTTACGTGTAAGCATGCTTTATCCTCAATTTTTTATCTTTGTTCTACTAATGTTCCTTATTTGTGTCAAGCTTTTGTGAGTTTTTGTTAAATTTTAACGTATTCGCACTGTGTGTTCGCCGGAATAGCCTCTGCGTGCGCAGCTCTGATAAGAAGCGCATCTGCATCATATAATAAAGCCAAACGTGCACTATCTTGGTTCTCTACAGGTTCAAGATATCCGTTTGGTAATAAAACCGCACGCATATAGTGTTCGCGTGGTCCGTTTTTTGGAAGCGAGGTGCTACACGGAGCCACTAGGCGGGGCGCGCTTTTTTTCTCTAACCCTAACATTGCCTGTATCAATGGTCTGATAAAGACATAGCCACAAACCAAGGCTGAAACTGGATTTCCAGGCAGCCCAACAAGTGCGGTCTCGTTGAGTTTTCCAGCCATCAATGGTTTCCCAGGACGCATTGCCACCTTATGAAAGCTTTTATCAACGCCAAAATTATTGGTTGCTTCATTTATTAGATCATACTTACCGACTGAAGCGCCGCCAATTGTAATAATTAAATCTGCGTCTTGCGCTAAGCCTATTATATATTCGATAGACTTTAAGTTATCCTGAGCTATGGGTAATATTCGTGGTTCAGCGCCGCACTCCTCGCAAAGGGCAGCTATTCCGTATGCGTTAGATGCAATTATTTGATCAGGCTTAGGTGACTCTCCTGGAAATACTAACTCATCACCAGTAGAAATTATTGCTACTGTTGGTTTCTTTCGGACGCTTAAATGTGCGAAATTCATAGCTGCCAAAAGAGAGATTTCTTTTGCCCCAAGTATTAAGGGTGTTTTTACTTTGTATCCTTTTGAAAAGTCCGAACCTTCGAGCCTTATATTTGATTTTTTATCAAAGTTTTCTTTTACAATTATAAACTTTTTGTCAGCCTCTACATCCTCTTGCATGAGTACAAGATTCGCTCCATCTGGGACCCGGGAGCCAGTAAAAATTCTTACTGCTTCATTTTTATTTATTTTTTTTGGATAAGAATGGCCTGCGGCAGACTCGCCAATGACTTTAAATTCTGCGCCTGATTTCAAGTTTGCTTTGTTTATAGCATATCCATCCATCGCTGATGACGGGAAAGGGGGGTTGCTGCGAGTTGATTCCAACGGTTTGGCCAGTACACGTCCTAAGCATTTTTTTAGCTCAACGGTTTCAACAGGTGTAACTTTCGCAATCAAAAATAATTTTTCTAAAGCCTCTGTTACAGAAATCATGGATTTTCGATACGTCCTGATTTTCCGCCGTCTTTCATAGTCAGTCGGATATTACCAATTTCAATCGTTTTATCGACAGCTTTCAACATATCATAAATTGTTAGGCAGCTAACTGTTACAGCAGTTAAAGCTTCCATTTCCACTCCAGTCGGCCCATTAGTTTTTACGTGAGCTTCTATATCAACTCCTGGCAATTCTCTGTTTGGCTCAAGATTTATTTTAACGTTGCTTAGCGGGATTGGGTGGCAAAGTGGTATTAAATCCGACGTTTTTTTGCACCCCATTATGCCTGCTACGCGAGCAATTGACAATACGTCACCCTTCTTGGCTTTCCCCTCGGTCATTATATTGAAGGTCTCACGTTTCATTCTAACGGTACCTTTTGCGATGGCTAATCTGTCGGTATTATCTTTTGAGCTTACGTCAACCATGTGAGCGTTGCCCTTATTGTCAAAGTGGGTCAAGGATTTAGACATTTATGGTCTCAACGGATTGCTTAGAATTTTTTGGGTTGCTGTTTTAACGTCTGGTTGTCGCATTAAACTTTCTCCTATTAAGAATGATCGTACATCTAATTCTGCCATTGATCGGAGGTCCTCAGTATTGAAAAGTCCACTTTCGCTAACGATCAATCGATCACTAGGTAAAAGTTTGGATAATCTTTTGGTTGTTTCAAGTGAAGTCTCAAACGTTTTCAGGTCCCTGTTGTTTACTCCAATCATAGGAGACTTTAAATTCATTGCTCTCTCAAGTTCTATTTCATTGTGTACTTCAATTAATACATCCATATTCCAGGAGACCGCTGCATGTTCTAGCTCTTCTGCTTGTTGATCACTGACCGATGCCATAATTATGAGAATACAATCTGCGTTTAATGCACGTGCCTCAGTAACTTGGTAAGTATCATACATAAAATCTTTGCGTAGGGCAGGGAGTTGAGTTGACTTTCTGGCATTTGTTAAAAAATCTTTATCACCCATAAAACTTGGCTTATCCGTTAGGACCGACAAACAGGTAGCGCCTCCTTCTTCATATGCTGTAGCTAATTTTTCTGGATTAAAATCTTCTCTAATTAAACCTTTTGAAGGTGATGCCTTTTTAATTTCTGCTATTAATCCATATCCGTCCTTCTGAGCATGTTTTATTGCTGCATAGAAATTTCTCACTGGAGATGCAGCTTTTGCAAGCTCCTCGATCCTACTCACAGATATTAGTTTTTTGTCTTTTTCAATTTCTTTCAGTTTATATTCTTTAATAGTATCCAAGATGGTCATAGTCATAGCTCACCGTTAGAAACCTTTTTTACTAGCTCTAAAGATTCCTTCGCTTTGCCGCTGTCTATACTATCAGCTGCATATTCAACGCCCTCTTTTAATGAGCCACACTTTCCAGCAATCAACAGCGCTGCGGATGAGTTTAAAAGCACAGCGTCCCTATATGCACTTTTTTTGCCCTCAAGTAATGCTCTTAGTTCAGATGCATTTTCTGCCGGAGACCCGCCAAGTATTTCTGATAACTTATGATTAGGTAACCCTGCATCTTCTGGGTGAACCTCGAACGAACTAATTTTCCCATCAAAAAGTTCGACTACAGTTGATACACCAATGATGGTAAGTTCATCGGTTCCGTCAGATCCATGCACCAACCAAGCTTTTTCACAGCCTAGTGTATCTAAAGTTTCAGCCATAGGGAAAAGTAAGTCTGGTGCAAACGCACCACTTAGTTGACGTTTTACACCCGCAGGATTGGTTAATGGTCCAAGAATATTGAAAATGGTCTTACATCCAAGTTCTTGCCTGATCGACATAACATGCTTAGTCGCGGGGTGATGCATTGGAGCCATCATGAATCCAATACCAGCATTTCGGATTTCTGCCTCTACGACGTCTGCTTCAACCATGACATTTATTCCAAGGGCCGTTAATGCATCAGCGGCCCCAGATTTTGAACTTAAATTTCTGTTACCATGTTTTGCAACGGTTACTCCGGCACCTGCTACGACGAAAGCGGACGCTGTAGAAATATTGAGTGTTCCAACTCCATCCCCGCCAGTGCCAACTATATCAATTGAACCTGATGGAGCATCTACAGGAATGCATCTCGATCTCATTGCTTCAGCTGCAGCGGAATATTCTGAAACAGACTCACCTCTTGCTCTCATCGCCATCAAAAAGCCACCCACCTGCGAGGGAGTAGCTTTCCCTTCAAACAGGATATCGAACGCTAATTTTGCTTGGGCAGTACTTAGCGGACCCTCTGAGGCTGCATAAATTAATGGTTTCATTTCCTCAGTCATAGTTTGATCCCTGTATTACTAATAAAATTCTTTACTAATTTATGCCCATGCTCTGATGCTATGGATTCTGGATGAAATTGCACCCCAAAAATAGGAAGTTTTTTATGGGAAAGTCCCATTATAGTTCCGTCCTTGAGCCATGCTGTTTTTTTTAAATCACTCGGTAAATTCTCTCTTGAGACAACTAAGGAGTGGTATCGTGTGGCACTAAATGGCTCAGGCATTCCTTTAAAAAGTCCTGTACTATCGTGGTGAATTTCTCCCATTTTCCCATGAATAATTTCATGGCAACGAATTATATCCCCTCCAAAGGCCTGTGCGATCGTTTGATGTCCTAAGCATACCCCAAATATAGGTATTTCGCTTTCGGCGGCTTTTAGTGTTAATTCCAAACAGATTCCGGCTTGATCTGGATCGCAAGGGCCAGGCGATAAAACTATTCCTGATGGTCTCATATTTATAGCATCAGTTGCAGTAATAGCATCATTGCGCTTTACAATTATATTTGGTGACAATGCACCTATTAAATGAACCAAATTATATGTAAAACTATCATAGTTATCGATAATAAGGATCATAATTTTTCCCTTTAGCACGATCAGGACTAGCGTCAGAAGTCTTCGTAGAGTATTATTTATCATGTGATAGTTGTGGGTATCAATGTGTGCAAGTGTTTTAAGTTTATGCGTGCATTTTTATTCGAGGAGAGAGAACGATAATTAGGTTTTTAATTGGTGTTATTTCTGCGCTAGTACTTGGAGGAATAATTATCAGTATCCCTTCAACGGTAAGAATAGTCTCGGGCCAAAGTAGTGCACTGCCAAGTAAGGTTATATTGGAAGTGCCTTCTGGCTCAGAATTTAATCAGTCAAGGCCTGATTTGCCTCCTGTTGCAATTTACCAACTCGAGCCTGTGATAATGCCATCAAATGATAATTTATTAGTTTTAGACACAAATTTAGAGACTAAATTAACGGACCAAATGACAGCGTCTGCTCTTGAACCAATAACTGATCAGCTTGGAGATAACCTTGTTGAAGCACTTGGTCAGCCGACCGCCTCACAAAACCAACTGTTTCAACCGCAGCTTTATGAAACACGGCCAATCTTGCCATCTATATCCAAAAATTTGGATTCCTCGTTTGTGTTAAGCGAGACCCCAGTGAAAAACCCTTCAACTCAAACAACTAGTCAAGTCCTTGATCAGGTCGAGTATGATGGAACTGATAATCTTCGACTAGAAGATTTTAATCCAGATCTTCCAGCTGAACCATCAGTGCCTTTATTAGAAGCAAATCCAATTGGGGGCAGCGTGCAAAAATAGAATGAGTGGTGCTAATGTTTGTAATACTGTGACTCATTTAAATATGCTGTGTAAGCAAGTATCTTTGGAAAGCCAGTTTAATCTTTCAGAGTCCGGAAAACGGCAGCATCAGCTGCAGCACGCCTTATTGCATTAGATTTGTGAACCGTTTCCATATATTCATCTTCCGGTACGCTGTCATATACTACACCGCCACCAGCCTGAATATAAAGCTTTTGGTCTTTTAAAATAGCTGTGCGCAGTGCAATACACATATCCATGTCACCAGCTGCGCTGAAGTAGCCGACTCCACCACCGTAAACGCCTCTTTTTTCAGGTTCTAACTCATCAATGATCTCCATTGCTCTAACTTTTGGAGCACCAGAAACTGTGCCTGCAGGCATGCCTGCAAAAAAAGCGGATAGAGCGTCATGTTCCGGTGCAAGCTCTCCAACTACATTTGAGACTATATGCATCACATGACTGTATCGCTCGATTATAAATTCCTCAGTTGGTGTCACTGAGCCGATTTTAGATACACGTCCAACGTCATTTCTACCTAAATCCAGAAGCATTAAATGCTCAGCTAATTCTTTTTTGTCGTTTAGTAATTCAACCTCTAAAGCTTTGTCCTCCTCGGGAGTTTTCCCTCTGGGACGTGTTCCGGCAATCGGCCTGATTGTAATTTCGTTGTCAAACACTCTTACGAGAATTTCAGGACTTGCGCCAATAACTTGAAAATCTCCAAAATTAAAGAAGAACATGAAAGGAGAGGGATTTGTTCGGCGCAAAGACCGGTATAAGGAAAAAGGTGGTAACTTAAAATCTTGCGTCCATCTTTGTGACGGTACTACCTGGAAAATATCACCAGCCGTAATGTACTCTTTAGCTTTCTCAACTGCCTTTAGATAATTGGATTTCGAAAAATTAGAAATTGGTGGACCTATATCTTTTGGATTTCCTAAATCTCTAGTTTCTAATATTTCACCTTGAAGTTTTTTAACGGCACCAGCAATTAATTTTGATGCATTTTCGTAAGACTTTTTTGCATCGTTTTTCTGATTATGCCAAACTGGCACTACTAATATAACCTCACCCTTAGCTCCATCTAAAACAGCAACCACAGAGGGACGTAAAAATACTCCATCTGGCAATCCAATTGGATCCGGGTTTAAATTAGGAAGGTTCTCTATCAGGCGAATGGTGTCGTATCCCAAGTAACCAAAAATCCCAGCGCTCGCCTGTGGTAAATCTTTTGGAATATCAATGTAACTATCGGATAATAGTTTCCTCAAACTAGTTAATGGGTCAGCTTCCTGCCTTTCAAATGTGCAAGGCTCATTATCTTCCACTCTTTTTAAATAACTCTCATTTCCAGCACATTTCCAGATTCTATCGGGGCGCATACCGATAATGGAGTATCGCCCTCTTATTTCGCCACCAGTTACGGACTCAAGAATAAACGAATTTTCTTCCCCGTTTGTTAGTTTAAGCATTAAAGATACTGGGGTGTCCAAATCTGCGGCTAGTCGACAGTAAACTAATTGGCTTATTTCATTCGTATAGTTTTTCTCAAAATGCTCATAAGTTGGTGTAAGTTTCATAATGACTTCTACTGAAAGTTAACGTGCACAGCGTTAATCGAACTTTCATCAACCGTAATGCCTCTAGATTTTTGAACATCGGAAACCATAATCCTGAAGAGATCTTGAGAAAGTGTCGATTTTATTTGCGTTTCTAATGATTTTAGAATTTCTACTTCTTCTGGCTGATCAGAAACGCCGTCTCGAATGTTTATTAGACGCAATATAGCTACCTTATCTCCTATTTCTTCAACTTTGTACTCATCCTTGTTCATTTCAAAGACCGTAGCTAACAATGCAGGAGGTGTTTCATCAGAGAAGTCGTCTCGTGAAACTTCTTCAAATTTAGTTGATTTCAAAGAGCTTATGTTCCCGTTGTCTATGTAAAGTCTCGCCTCATCTTTTAACAACTCGTTTTTCTTTTTACTGACCCAACTATCAAGTACCAATTGATATACCTCATCAAGAGGTTTTAAGGCTGGTTCCAGAACTTCATTTAGCCTCAAAGCAATCACTGACCCATCTTCCAGCACAATAATTTCAGGAAAATCTTTGGCTGAAACTGCTACGGCTGCAGTTCTGAAGTCTTCATATTTTGTTACATCGCTATCTTCCATTCCGGGAAAAAATGCAATTTCTTTGAGCTCGAGTGGTGTTTCTATTGCTAATTCTTCCAAGCTAGCTCCAGATGCAAGAAGATCATCAAACTGCTGCGACTGATTGGCAATTTGTGTAATTGCTTCTGCTAATGCTAATTCTTCACTAAGCTGATCCCTCACGGACTCGAAAGTCAAAGTCTTAGCTTCTCTAATTTCGATTAATTTGAAAAGGCTAGGTCCGAGATCCGTTTCAAATGGCCCTATAATTTCCGATAAATTTGCATCAAATAAACTATTTCCAGCATCGCCCAGTTCAGTTTTTGTCCTAAAGCCGATGTCAATCTCGCTCCCGGTAAGACCGCGCTCATTTACAAATTGAGAAAAGGATGTATTTTCATTTTTAATTGATTGTAGTGCAGTCTCTGCCTCCTGCGTCGTTAAAAATACTAACCTTTCAGCGCGTCTTTTTTCTTCTTGCCTAAATTCAGATATTCTTTGAGCGTAGACCTCTTCTAGCACTTGTTGATCTATCTCAATTTCTTCACTGAGCATTTCTGGGGTCAGTATTACATATGTAATCATTTTGGTTTCAGGTGTCATGTATTGATCTGAATTTTCTTTGTGATGAGTTTTTAACTCTTCATCAGTTGGAGTTGGATCCGGCTTATCCAAATCTTTCCATGCGAGCGTTACTGACTCAAAGTCACGTTTCTGGAATAGATATTTTTCCATTATTTTTAAGTAATGTAATGGTATCTTTACACCGTCGGTAATGCCAGACTGTAAAATCATTCTTGAGGTTTCAGATCGTATTGCGTCCTCATAAATAGAGGGTGTCATGCCAGCATTTTCGAGCACAAAAGTGTACGTTTCTTTGTCAAACTTTCCGTCTATCCCTTGAAAGGCAGATGTTTCATTCAAATTGGTCACAATTACTTCATCATTTACCGATATACCTAAACGCTTTGCTTCGTCTTCTAGGCTTTTAGCTGTTATCAACTGGCTTAGAACGTTACTCGTAATACCGAATGCTTGAGCCTGTTCGAATGTTATTTCCTGTCCCAGTTGAGCAGAAAACCGTCGAAGTTCATTACTAAGCGCTCGTGCATACTCTCTACTACTAATCTCAGTTTCGCCTACCGATGCAACGGCATTGTCTGAGTTAGAAAAATTTACTGCACCAAAGCCGCCTAGACCAATAATTACAAAGGTCATTAAAACCCAAGCGAACGTCTTGCCCAATTTACTTTTGGAACTTGCCATTTTTACCTCTAGTGATACGTAGAATTAATTTATCATATTTATTAACTGTTAAGACGCTGATAGCTTAGGTCTTTCAGTCTTTCAAGCAAAGTACTAATCTTATTTTTGTCAATATTTGCAAATGCGATACGAAACGATCTGGAGCCAAGCGGGTTATGCTTAGGATAGAACATAGTACCTGGCATTAACAGAATACCTTGGTCCCGCAAAATTAATGGGGCGAGAATATTTGATCCGTCTTCAAAAGGATGTTCAACGAAAGCAAAGTAAGCACCACAACCTTTCAATGACCAGCCAGCGGCAGACAATGGTTGAAATTTTTCTGAAAAATGTTTTGCCCGCTGAAGTATTTCAGTTCTCCGGTCTTCGGCCCATGCTTCCAAATTGTTAAGGCCCCAGTTTGCAGCGTATTGGCCCAGCTGTGGAGGGCAAACTGTAAATGTATCGAGAGCCTTTTCTATCTCAATTAAATTTTTCTTACTTGTTAGTAGTGCTCCAACGCGATGACCAGTCATTCGATAAGTTTTCGAAAATGAATAAAGAATGGTAAGCACCTGATCCCAATTATTATTTTCTAGAAGTGTATGGGGTTGAGATGCGTTTGGATGAAAGTCTTTATAAGTTTCATCGATTATTAAACGTATCTGGTTTGATTTACACAAGTCGAAAAAATTTTGAAGGAGTTGGTTGGAATATATAGCGCCCGAAGGATTATTGGGGCTTACGAGTACTATTGCCCTCGTTCTATCCGTTATTAAAGCCTCGGCCTTTTCAATTATTGGATTCATATTGGCGTCTGTGTCTAGTGGTATACTTTTTACACCTGCCATTTGTAACCACATATGGTGGTTGAAATACCATGGAGTTGGAAGGATTACTTCGTCGTTTTCGCCGGTAAAAGACGAGATGCTTGCGCAGAAAGCCTGATTGCAGCCACTAGTAATTGCTACATTTTGGTTACTGACTTTTCCCTGATATTGCCTGGACCATTTGCTGGCTAGACTTTCTCGAAGTTCATCTAGCCCAAGAACTGGTCCATATGTATTTACTGCGTTGTCACATAAAATCTTATTCGCCATGAACTCCAGCATTTTTTTGGGCGGTGGTTCCGTTGGTGCTGCCTGAGATACATCTATTAATGGTTTTGACGGTTGTAAATCTGGATCTACTAGCCAGTTTTTTACTTCGAGAACTGGCGGTGGATCCACGCCTATTGTGCGTGTCGTTTTTATTATTTTATCGGTGAAAGTCATTATGAGCTTAATCTGTTCCTCGGTATGGTTCTACATATTGTAGAGCCATGTCCCACGGAAAGAATATCCAAGTATCTTGGCTGACTTCTGTTATGTAAGTATCAACCTGATTTCTTCCAAGTGGTTTTGCGTATATTGTCGCTACGTGTGCTTTTGGCATTATAGTGCGAACTGCCTCAAGTGTTTTGCCAGTATCTACCAAATCATCAATAACGAGAACGCCAGAGCCATCTCCGATTAATTCAGAATTTGGTGGCTTTATAACCTTTGGTTCAGCTTGGGTCTGATGGTTGTAAGACTTTACGCTAATGGTATCTACTGTACGAATGTCTAATTCTCGCGCAACTATCATAGCTGGGGCCATGCCACCCCTCGTTATCGCCACTACGGCTTTCCATGCACCTGTGCCCGGTCCTTGGCCATCAAGTCTCCATGATAATGCCCTAGCATCACGATGCAATTGGTCCCAACTTACATGAAACCCTTTTTCATGTGGCAATCGTTCAGACATTAATCCTTCCTCCCAGTAACAGCGTCGATATCAGGCGCATCTACTGCCTTCATGCCAACAATGTGATAGCCTGAGTCAACATGCAAGATTTCTCCAGTAACACCTGAACCGAGATGTGAAAGTAAATATAAAGCAGATTTTCCGACATCATCTATAGTAACGTTTCGTCTGAGCGGTGAGTTAAGTTCATTCCATTTTAATATGTACCTAAAATCTCCAATTCCGGAAGCTGCCAAAGTTTTGATGGGACCAGCTGATATAGCGTTAACCCTGATGTTATCCTTGCCCAAATCTTCAGCCAAATATTTCACCGAAGCTTCTAAGGCTGCTTTCGCAACTCCCATTACATTATAATGAGGCATGACCTGTTCCGCCCCGTAATACGTGAGTGTAAGCATTGAACCACCGTTTGGCATCAATTTTTCGGCATGACTAGCTACCGCTGTAAACGAGTACACAGATATATTCATTGTCATATTGAAATTTTCAAAACTTGTATCGATGTATCGACCACGCAGCTCTGATTTATCTGAGAAACCTATTGCATGAACTAGGAAGTCGAGTTGACCCCATTCTTTTTTTATTTCTGAAAATAAGTTTGCAACACTTGTTTCATCTGACACATCGCATTCAACTAAAAAATTAGATCCAACTCTTTCAGCGAGAGGCCCAACTCTTTTTTTCAGGGCGTCTCCTTGATAGGAAAAGGCCATTTCTGCACCAGCCTCAAAGCAAGATTTTGCTATTCCCCAAGCTATCGATTTTTCATTAGCGAGTCCCATGATAAGGCCTCGCTTGCCGGTCATTAATCCAGATGACATAAAAATTCCTCCGAAATTTAACTGTTGGAACTTTTAAGCTATGGTAAGTAGACCTTCAAGCCTGACAAATATTTTTTTGGCCCTAATTACGGTTTAGTATATATCAATTTGTTTTGGGAGTAGAATAATGGTGGAGAAAGATGATAAATTTGAGGGGAATGATCCTTTCGACATTTGCAAGCGATGGATCACCGAGGCCGAAACTGGCGAACTTAATGATCCCAACGCAATCGCACTCAGCACGGTTTCCGCAGATGGCATGCCCAATGTAAGGATGGTTTTACTGAAAAATATTGATGATTCTGCATTCGTATTTTTTACTAATTTTGGTTCGCAAAAAGCTTTAGAAATTTTTGATTGTGGCAAGGCGAGTTTTGTATGGCATTCAAAATTTTTGCGCAGGCAAATTCGAGTGAGAGGTTTTACTTCGGTAGAGTGTGATCGGGCATCTGATGAGTATTATAATTCACGGTCTTTAAGAAGTAGGTTAGGTGCCTGGGCGTCATTACAGTCAAAACCATTGGACTCACGAGAAACACTGTTAAATCAAGTTGAAAAATTTAATGAAAGTTTGGGTCAGGAACCGACGCGGCCAAAATTTTGGGGTGGTTTTCGAATTGTCCCAGCCGAAATAGAATTTTGGGCAGAAGGTGAGTCCCGTTTACATGATCGCTTTTTGTGGACCAAAAGTTCCGAGGATGAGTCTTGGACAATACAACGGTTATACCCTTAATTAGTGACTGGTCATTGCGGCAATGGAGTCACTTTTTTTGTTGCTCTTAAAATCAAAGAAACTCGCTGTATTTACTGCTGTTGTTGGCACAGCTATTCTTAGCGGCTTTAATTCGATTGCAGGCGACAATTGTGATTGGGAAGAATTATTAATTTATAAAAGTATGAATATACAGGCCAAGTTTTGTGTTGAACTGGCTACAACGTACAGCGAGCGGCAACAGGGCCTAATGTTCAGGAAGGACATGGAATTTAATGAGGGTATGATGTTTGTCTATGATCAACCACAACCGGTATCGTTTTGGATGAAGAATACGAGTATTCCTTTGGATATTATTTTTGCAGATGGGAGCGGAACCGTAACAAAGATATTCAAGAATGCTGTTCCATTCAGCACAGTCAGTATTTTTGGTGGAGAGCAAGTTCAATATGTGCTCGAGATCAATGCGGGATTATCGAAGTCTTTGGGAATTAAAGTAGGTAATATCTTACAACATCGTCTTATTGGTTCTCAAAATTAGCTTTCTCAGCCTAGCTAATTTATTTTATTTTTTATCCCTTAGGTCTTTTCAAATCATTTTTGATTATATAGAGACAAATTCGTCGGGGCGTAGCGCAGCCTGGTAGCGCGACGGTTTTGGGTACCGTAGGTCGCAAGTTCGAATCTTGCCGTCCCGACCATCTTTATCTATATCGCTTACCCGGTTTTTCAGTATTAGCCTGTTACAGGTCAGTCAGACTGATTTGCAAGAGTATAAATTTTTTTTGAAGAAGTGAATCACTGAGCATCTATATTTTTGAGAATTTCAGTATAAACATTTTCATGTAACTGTCCAAAATTATTAGATTTTAGCAATTGCTTTTTTTAAGCTCACATGATCGGAATTAGCTTTTTTTTTAGGCGAGTGATTACTACAAAGTCGAGTCAAGAAAGTTTTTCACAATTTTATGAAATTTATCTATTGACCTTTGAGGTCAACCTACGTCAAGTTGTGGGAACTGGACACACCACATACTATATGTAGTAGAAATAGATAAAGTGTCGTAACTTTGTCGACAGAGGGTATTCGTCCATATTCATGGCTTTTCAATGAGAATTGAAGGCTAAACGAGAAAAGTAAAAGTAGGCGGGTTATAATGAAAATTAATAGAAATTTTACGACGGCGGGTAAGTGCGCATATGACGACATAAAATTTACCACAACATCATCTGAGATCAAAAACCCAGACGGGTCGATTGTGTTCCAGTTGGAAAATGTAGAAGTCCCTGAGAACTGGTCTCAGGTTGCAAGTGATGTGATTGCGCAGAAGTATTTTCGCAAAGCCGGTGTCCCAACCAAAACCAAAAAAGTAAAAGAGAAAGGCGTTCCAGAATTTCTATGGCGATCTGTGCCTGCCACTGACGCGTCATTTACTGGTGAGACTTCTTCTAAGCAGGTTTTTGACCGACTGGCAGGCGCGTGGGCATATTGGGGTTGGAAGGGAGGTTACTTTTCAAGCGAAAAGGATGCCCAATCTTATCTCGATGAAATGAGATACATGCTAGCAACGCAGATGGCTGCGCCGAATAGTCCTCAATGGTTCAACACAGGTTTACACTGGGCTTATGGCATTGACGGCCCTAGTCAGGGTCACCATTATGTCGACTTTGAAACGGGAAAGCTGGTTAAATCAAAGTCCGCCTATGAACATCCTCAACCCCACGCGTGTTTTATTCAATCTGTTAGTGACGATTTGGTAAATGAAGGCGGTATAATGGACCTTTGGGTGCGTGAAGCTCGCTTGTTCAAGTATGGATCAGGTACCGGAACAAATTTTAGCTCTCTACGGGGTGATGGAGAACCATTATCCGGTGGTGGTAAGTCGTCAGGATTAATGGGGTTTCTCAAAATAGGTGATCGGTCCGCTGGGGCAATAAAGTCAGGCGGGACAACTCGTCGGGCCGCCAAAATGGTAATTTGTGACGCAGATCATCCAGATATAGAGGAGTTCATCAACTGGAAAGTAAAAGAAGAGCAAAAAGTTGCTTCAATAGTAGCGGGCTCCAAGATCCATGAAGCAAAATTAAACCAGATTTTTGACGCTATTAAAACGTGGGATGGTGGGCTTGAAGATGCAGTAGATGCACACAAGAATGGTGCATTAAAAAATGCCGTGAGGGACGCTAAAAAATCTCTGATACCCGAAACTTACATCAAAAGAGTGCTTGATTATGCAAAGCAGGGGTACACAGGCATTGAGTTTCCAACATACGATACTGACTGGGATTCAGAAGCATATGCATCAGTATCTGGTCAGAACTCAAATAACTCAATTAGAGTTACTGATGCATTCCTAGACGCAGTTAAGAATGACGAAAATTGGGATTTGAAAAACAGGGTGAATGGAGAGACCGCAAGGACAATCCGTGCGCGTAAGTTGTGGGAGGACGTGGGTCATGCAGCATGGGCCTGTGCAGATCCAGGAATTCAATTTCACGATACTGTAAATGCTTGGCATACATGTCCTGAGGATGGCGAAATAAGAGGCTCGAATCCTTGTTCTGAGTATATGTTCTTAGATGATACCGCTTGCAATCTAGCTAGTATGAATTTGCTAAAATTTCTGTCTAAAGGGGAGTTTAAAGTAGATGATTACATACACGCTACAAAATTATGGACAGTAACATTAGAAATCTCGGTTTTGATGGCCCAATTCCCCTCAAAAGAGATTGCGCAAAGATCATACGATTTCCGCACGCTGGGGCTTGGCTACGCTAATATTGGTGGTTTGTTGATGAATATGGGTCTTGGGTACGATAGTGACGAGGGAAGATCATTATGCGGAGCTCTGACAGCAATTATGACAGGTGTCGCTTACTCTACAAGTGCGACAATGGCGGCAGAGGTAGGAGCGTTCCCTGGCTATTCAAAAAATAGAAATCATATGCTCAGAGTGATTAGAAATCACCGAAATGCAGCACGCGGGAAAGATAGTGGATATGAATCGTTGAGGGTAAAACCAGTTCCATTAGATCATCTTAATTGCCCGGATCCAGCTTTAATAGATAAAGCAGTTGAAGCTTGGGATGAAGCATTAGCGCTTGGTGAGGAAAACGGGTTTAGAAATGCTCAGGTTTCCGTAATAGCGCCAACAGGCACAATTGGATTAGTTATGGACTGTGACACAACTGGGATAGAGCCTGACTTTGCATTAGTAAAATTCAAGAAACTAGCCGGGGGAGGGTACTTTAAGATTATTAACCAATCAGTACCGGCGGCGCTTAGAAAGCTTGGCTATTCAGAAGCCAATATAGAGGAAATTGTATCTTATGCAGTAGGTCATGGATCCATAGGAAATGCACCAGGCATAAATCATACAAGCTTGATTGGTCATGGCTTTGGGCAACAAGAAATAGATAAGGTAGAGGCAGCACTAGGATCGGCATTTGATATACGTTTTGTATTTAATCAATGGACCTTAGGAGCGGATTTTTGTACCGACGTCCTCGGCATTCCTTCTGATAAATTGGTGGACAGCAATTTTGATCTGCTCCGGCATCTAGGGTATAGTAAATCTGAAATAGATCTGGCAAATGATCACGTGTGTGGCACAATGACTTTGGAAGGGGCGCCACACCTTAGTGTAGAGCATTACCATATATTTGATTGTGCGAACCCATGTGGTAAAAAGGGCAAACGATATTTATCGGTGAATAGTCATATTCATATGATGGCTGCTGCGCAGTCGTTTACGTCTGGTGCAATATCGAAGACAATCAATATGCCAAATGATGCGACTATAGATGACTGCCAAAAAGCGTATGAGCTATCTTGGTCTCTGGGAGTGAAAGCAAATGCACTTTACAGAGATGGTTCAAAACTATCGCAGCCATTAGCTGCAGCACTGCTTGATGATGATGATGATGCTGCAGAACTTATGGAAGAAGGAAACCCTCAAGAGAGGGCAGCAACTTTGGCGGAAAAAGTAGTAGAAAAGGTTATTGTAAAAGAGATAATCAAGGAACAAGAACGTTCTAAGATGCCAGAAAGGCGAAAAGGCTATACCCAGAAAGCAATAGTCGGCGGACATAAGGTATACTTAAGGACCGGAGAATATTCGAATGGTGCTCTTGGTGAGATTTTCATTGATATGCATAAAGAAGGAGCAGGATTTCGCGCCATGATGAATAATTTTGCGATAGCCGTGTCGGTGGGATTGCAATATGGGGTGCCGCTCGAGGAGTTCGTAGATGCCTTTACATTCACAAAATTTGAACCGGCTGGAATGGTGCAAGGTAATGATAGCATTAAAAATGCTACATCTATTTTAGATTATATCTTTAGAGAATTAGCCGTCAGTTATCTTGATCGCACAGATCTGGCCCATGTTAAGCCAGAGGGTGCGAGTTTTGATGATATAGGTCTTGGAAGTGAGGAGGGTGTGCGGAATGTAAAAGAAGTTTCGGACACAGCTGCTACACGCTCTTTGGAGGTTTTAAAACAAATTAGTTCGACAGGTTATCTAAGAAAAAGGCTGCCACACGAATTAATGCAGCAGCAAGAAATTGGCGGCGAAATATCAGATACATCGAGTGTGGATGTGGGTGCTATAGTTGCAACAAAACCTTTGTCGGTTAAGGGTGACGCTGATCCGGTGATGAACGCTAGAGCGAAAGCAAAACTTCAAGGTTATGAGGGTGACCCGTGCTCGGACTGCGGCAATTACACTCTAGTGAGAAACGGTACTTGCATGAAGTGTAACACATGTGGGGGTACATCCGGTTGTAGTTAACGAGACATAGGGCAGGTGCGCCTGTCCTTAACGACGTTCAGGCCGCAGGCAAAATATCCAGCGAGCAGTTCTGACATAAGAGCTTGAACGGCGAAACTAAAAGAGGTCAAATCTGGCCTCTTTTTTTTACTAAATTCAACTTTTTTTTGTTACGAAATGGAATTTTGTATATCCTTGACGACATTTTGCCAAAAACCAGTGCTTTGAGCTCCTGACACAGCGTATTGATTGGCCACTATAAACATGGGTACAGCTTTTATACCCATTTGTCGCGCAGTGTGGTCTTTTTCAGTTATATTGGTTAAATCATTATCTGAAGTTAACAATCTGAGAATTGATTTTTCATCCATAAAATATTTTGATGCTAGTTTTGCTAGAACATTGATATCACCCAAATCTAAGCCACTAACAAAATATGCTTTAAATAATTCGGACACTATTTGATTTTGACAACCCTCAATTTTAGACCAGTGAATTATTCGATGGGCATTCATCGTATTTGGAGTGACTTTAATTTTATCAAGTTTCGCATCTATATTATCGCTTTTTGTGCGCTCAATGATTGGGCCATATGCTTCAACAACGCCATTAGAGCCGCCAAATTTTTTTTCTAAGTATTTTTTTCGATTCATTCCATTTGGAGGCATTTCTGGATTTAGTTGAAAGGGATGCCATTCAATATTAAACGGATTTTCATTTAATCCTTCAAGAGCGCGCTCTAGATAAACTTTGCCTATATAACACCATGGGCAAATTGGATCTGAGTAAATATCAAGCGCAATCAACAGTCATTCCTTTGTAGGTTTCGCTAAGCTTCTTTCTCGATATTTTGCCATTATTTACGGTAGGAATAGTTTTCGTTTTAATATAAATACGGGGCTTTTTGTAGTCTGCAAGGCGTTGTTCTATGTGTTTTCGTAATTCTTCTTCAAAAAGATTTGCCTCAGTTGTAAAAATCACAGCGATTACATTTGTATCTTTTTTTATCTCTAAATTGAAAGCTACAATATTTTCTAGCCCCTCCAAATCAAGGAAAGCATTCTCGATTTCCTTAGGAGAAACTCGAAATCCGCCCTGATTCAAAATATCATCTGCGCGGCCAAGGTGTTCGATAAATCCATCTGCCTTCATTCTACCCAAATCACCGGTTGCAAACCACTCTTTGCCATTTGATTTGATGGCATCGTCATTGTCGTACCCAATCATAAGTCCTTGATCTTCTGATGAAATTGCTATGATGCCAACTTCACCAATTGGCACTGGCTTGCCAGTGACTTTATTAATAATAGCTACTTTTCGGCCTCTCTGTGGGCGACCAATTGTGTGGATTTCAGATCCAATATTTTCGTTAGTTGATATAAAAGTCGAACATTCACTCATTCCAAAAGCTTCATAAATAAATTTTTTTGTTCTTTTTCGCCATTTATCGTGAATGTTTTGGCTCAATTTTTCCCCAGCGGAAAAGCAATGTCTTAAACTGGGAAACTCAAGTTCTTCATTTTGGTCGAGTAATTTTCTATACACACCCGGCACTGCAGCAAATAATGTCGCGTTGGAATTCTTTATTACATTTGGTATATCAGAGATGGTTAAATTGTCTTCCAATACGATAGATGTTGCTCCGATGCTCCAAGGGTCAAGTAAACCAGTACCGAGTGTATATGTCCAATTTAATGCTCCAGCGTGAAGCAACCTGTCATTTGAAGTCAAAGAATACCAGTCAGAATGCATAGATTTCCGGGCCCAAATGGCTCTATGAGCGTGTTGAACAGCCCTCGGCGTGTTTGATGTCCCAGACGTGAATACGATATATGCTAGCCTATTTGGATTGCCTCTCGTAAATTTCGCTTTTCTGCCCTCAAATGAGAACTTTTCAATATCGGTTTCAGAAATTATTTGTGTATTATCGAAATTAGTTCCCAAAGGTTCTGATGTGATTATAGCTTTGGGCTCTATGACTTTAATTAGCTTTATTAGCTCATGTCGTGTTAAACTGCTTGCCGTTGGAACTGGAATTATACCAACCGATATTGCTCCGAGATAAGCGATCGGAAAGGTAATAGTGTTTCCTAACCTCAACAAAATTTTATCCTTTGGCTTTAATCCAACTCTTATTAAATTATTACCAGTTCTGAGAATTCGATTTTTAAGTTCATCAAAACTTACCGATTGTTTGCCTGTTCTTGAGACGATTTCAAGCGCAGATTTTGTCGGGTTTTTGCCCGATTTTTCAAGTACATACTCTGCCAAATTAAACTGATTTGGACAGCTAACGAGTGACTTATCTTTGTATATAGACTTCATTATTTATGATTTTTTAATCTGAGTAACGAACTGAAGTATATTTAAAGGCATACTTATTTGATTACAAAACAAAACTTAATTTGTTTAGAGATAAGTAAGAGGAAATATATTGCTTGTCTTATGGTTATTTAGTTAGATCCAAATATTACAAAAATATACTTGGATGATAGTGTTTAAAAGTATATAAGGAAGTTACTGCTCGATAGGTTTCTTGCCTGTATGAAACCTGCCTCAATAACTATACGCCTGCCCAGTGCAGGCGTTTTTTTTATTTTAAATATTGAAATTCGTTGCAGAGTTATCGCAATTTTTCCATATAATATTGGCTTTTTTGTAAGGAATTAAAAAATTTCAGCAGATTAACAAGCAGATTTTAATCAGTAAGAACATGTCTAATCAACATTTTTTATGTAGATAGAATCAGCCCTTTAATTAATGATTAAAGTGGATGCTGTTTTATGAATAACATCTAACTGTTAATACCATTTTTAGTTTTTTCTTGCTCAATTATAATAGCTATTTTAGTAAATTATTAGGAAAATATTCTGTTTACATTCCTAATTTTCTATAATTTAAGAACAACGTTATTATATAATTATAAAGCCTTAGAGAAAATATATGTCATTTCGTTTAGATGATACCGATAGAAAAATATTATCAGAATTACAGATTGATGCTGGTCAATCGCTGGATGAAATAGCTAAAAAGGTTTTTTCATCTAAAACACCGGTTTGGAATCGAATTAAAAAAATGAAAGATTATGGTATAATTGGAGATACTGTATCAATACTCAATGCTGACAAACTTGGTTTTGAAGCTTGTTTTTTTGTTATGATTAGAACAAGTGAACATGATTTGGAATGGCAAGAAAACTTTCTGCAGGCTCTAAAAGATAGACCTCAAGTGCAAGAGGCCCATCGATTGGCGGGTGATATAGATTATATACTGAAAGTAAGAGTAAAAAATGCGCGGGCGTATGATGAATTTTACCAAGCCTTGATTTCTGAAGTAAAAGTTCACAATGTTACAGCACTTTTGTCGATGGAAGAAATTAAAAGCACTGTTCAACTGCCACTTGGTGATATTAATTTTGCAGGGATACGTTAAGCTTTTGCAGACCATGAAAATGATACAAGTTTGAGTAAATTGGCTGGTCTACAAGTTTGATATTAGGAAACTTTTTAAATATAATCGGTAACGAGGTAACTAATTCTAATCGTGCTAACGGAGCACCAACACAAAAGTGAATTCCGCTCCCAAATGAGAGATTTTTTTTGATTTGCCGAAATGGGTCGAATTTGTTGGGGGATGCCCAGATTCTTTCGTCTCTTCCTGCTGCTCCTATTACCAAAGCCACTTGATCGCCACATTTAAATTGATGATTTCTAAAAATGACATCTTCATAGGCGTATCTTGTGAACATATGTAAAGGCGGATCGTATCGTAAGATTTCCTCTACTGTCGAATTGATATACTTAGGGCTTAGATAATTTCTATCTTTGCCGTGCTCAAGGATTGCTTTTATACCGTTTCCTAGCGTATGGACTGTTGCTTCGTGTCCGGCATTCAAGAGTAATATACAGGTAGATATTAATTCATCTTTTGTAAGCTTTTCGCCCGCTTGTTCCGCGGCAATAAGATGAGAAATTAGATCATCTTCAGGTTTATATCTCTTTTCTTCAATGTATTTTTCCATAAAGCTTACGAATTCTTTTGTAGATGAATTAGCTTTAATCTCCAATTCTTTCGTCCTGCGCGCTTGATACATCATGACCATGTCATTCGACCAACTAAGTAAATCTTGCGCCATAGTCTCAGGAACGCCAAGTAAGCGAGCAATTACTATAACTGGTAATTGGGTGGCGAACCCTTTGAGGATATCTACGTTATTACTTTTGAGATCATCCAGAAGTTTATACGAAAGTGCAGCAATCTCAGGTTGTATTGTATTAATTTTTCTAGTTGTGAATGCGCGCAAGACCAGACCTCTTAATCGAGTGTGCTTTGGCGGTTCGAGTTCTAGCATTGAGTTTGATTCTACATGGTAAAATGCTTTTAAATGTTTCTCATGGCTATTTGACTGGTTTTTTAACTTTTCGCGACCAAACCTTTTGTCTTTGAACAAAAGTTCCTGACCGGCAGCATCAAAAACGGCGGGCATATTGTATTCATTCCAATAATACAGACCGTCGGTTGATACAAAATTTTTGTAAAACTTATAGGGATCTTGAATAAAGTCTTCATCAGTTGGGTTTTGTGAAATTAACTGCATTTCAAGATTAGAAAATCAGCAATTGGCATCTTCGAGTGCCCTTATTATAGGAGAAAATTTATCAAAAGAAAGTGATGCTCCACCAACGAGTGCACCATTTACGTTAGGAACGTTAAAAATTTCAAAAGCGTTAGATCCATTTACTGAACCACCATAAAGTATTGGAATATCTGATGCCTCTGATCCACATAATTCAGTTAAGTTTTCTCTAATAGATTCATGAACTTTTGATATTTCATTGGCCTTAGGGGTCAAACCGGTTCCTATCGCCCATATTGGCTCATAAGCAATGATGATTTTTCTTAAATTCATGCAGCCTTGTATTGACTCGAAAAGCTGTTGCCTCAAAACCGCTAGCGTTTTATTTTCTTTTTTCTGAAGCTCGCTCTCACCAATACAAATGATTGTCTGTAAATTTTGTTCTAAAGAAGTTTTAACTTTAAATGCAATTATTTGATTAGTTTCATTGTGTTCAGTTCTGCGCTCTGAGTGTCCAATTATTGAGTGTGTAACGCCAAGATCGACCAACATTTCAGCACTGATTTCACCGGTGAAGGCTCCTGAACTTTCTGAATGTAAGTTCTGTGCGCCAATATTAATATTTTTTGCTAGTTCTTTTGCAGCAGATAAAAGAGTGTAAGGAGGACAAACAATAATTTCTACTTTCGACCTTGCAAATTCATCAGATATTTTTTTTATCTCTGACAAATTTTTGCTTGTGCCGTTCATTTTCCAATTTCCAGCAACTATCTTCCTCATGGTGACCCCAGTCGATCTTTTCTTGTTTTTTTCTTAGGCTGATGAATTACATCGTCAACTCCACTTAACGTTTAATAAGTAAGCTGACTTGTTATTTGTTTAAATATCCTTGAATTTGATACTTTCGCCGCATCCACATGCTTCAGAAACATTTGGATTATTAAATTTGAAAGCGCTCTCTAGCAGCGAAGTTTCATAATCTATCTCGGTTCCAAATAAAAACATTTGAGCTGTAGGTGCAATTAAAACTCGAACACCGTCTTGTTCAATTACTTCATCGTTTTTATCCAATTCTGTAACATACTCGATTGTATATTCCATTCCAGCACATCCGCCTTTTTTAACTCCAACTCGAAGGGCGAGTGCATCAGAGTTATCCATAAGTAATTTGATATGAGAAACTGCACGTGGTGTCAGTGAAATAGGTGGTTTGTTTGGAATTGAGAACATACTAACCTCTACATGAAACCTAACTCAAGTTTTGCTTCATCACTCATCATATCCATTCCCCATGGTGGTTCCCAGATTAATTCTACGTCGACTTTTCTTATTCCAGCTATGGGTTCTATAGCATCTGACACCCACCCTGGCATCTCTCCTGCAACAGGGCAACCCGGTGCCGTAAGCGTCATAATAATTTTCACGTCGTTCTCATTGTTAATATCAATAGTATAAATAAGACCTAAATCGTAGATATTTACTGGTATCTCTGGATCATAAACAGTTCTACAACCCTCTACAACGGTCTCATACAATGAATGGTCCGTAGAAGAGGGAGGTATTAAAGGTGTTCCTTCCATTGGATTTGAGGCGTCAGACATTAACCATACCTATCTATTTCTGAGTAAAGTTATAAGTAATTAAAACTTAAACGTCCAGACAATAACTTTACCGCACTGCTTCGGAACCTGGAAAATCTAACTCTGAAACTTGCTCTGCTACTGGAGCAGTATTTAGAGGATGAAGTTCGGAAGATACATTAGGAATATCTTTTAATTTCTTCCATTTTTTCTCGTGGTACACTTCCAGCCCACTGAACTTAGATTTATATCCCATCTTAGAACTGCCTGGCACCCAATAACCTAAATACACATAGTTTAAATCTAGCTCTCTAGCTAACTTTATATGATCTAAAACTACGTAAGTGCCTAAAGAATGCTTGGCTAAGGCAGGATCGTAAAATGAGTAGACCATGCTTAAACCATCATCAACGAGATCTGTTAAGCACGCCGCCACTAATTTTCTATCAAGTTCGTATTCTATAACCCGTGTTTCAACGGGTGTTTCTTCAATCATTGCTGCGAACTCAAATACGTCCATTTCGGCCATGCCACCACTTGCATGCCTGTCGTCCAGGTAGCGCTTAAAGAGTTCAAACTGCTCATCTGTTGCCCAAGGAGATCTTGCACGCCTTGATATATCCTGATTTGTCTTAAAAGTTCTTTTTTGTGATTTGTTAGGAAAAAACTCTTTAACCTCTACTCGGGCTGATAAACATGCAGCACAATCTAAGCATGTAGGTCGGTATAATACATTTTGAGATCTACGAAATCCCTGCTTAGATAGGCAATTGTTCAAACTTTGCGCTTCGTCACCCTGGAGTGCAGCAAATAGCTTTCTTTCCTGTCTGTCATCTAGATATGGGCAGGCCTGTGGTGCTGTCACATAAAACTGTGGGGCTATGGGAAGAGAGTGTCTCATAACTTTATAGTAGCAATCTTATTTAAACATGGCAATGGAGAGGCACGCGTGTGCGCAGAAACATTTTAGTTAAAAAACTCTAACACTTGAAAATTCAAGTGGTAGCATCAAACATCTTTATTATTTGCTGATTAGATCAAATTAATATGTTAGTTATAATACCAGATAAAAATTTCTTAATTTACATTAATGCTACAAATTAAAAATACTTCAAACAGTCCCGTTACTGCAGATGAAACTATTATTTATGAAATCAGATCTCTATTTCCTGATTTTGACGAACGTTTACAGGATTTAATTGCGGGTATGTCGGGGTGTAGCCCCTTTCTTTATGGTTTAGTAAAAAAAGAAATTAACTGGATCAAAAATGCTCTGACTTCAACTATAAATCCTGAAGCGGAGATCATTAGTGAAGTATTGCAGAGCTCTGATGTAACTAAGAGCTTGCGGATTGCAAAAGGGCGAATTGCGCTTTGGACAGCGCTGCAGGATTTGTCTGGAAACTGGCAATTAGAAGATGTTAGTAAATGTCTGTCTGAATTTGCAGATTTTAGCGTAAAGGTAGCTTTAAAAACTGCTATTGAGTCAATCATTGCAGAGAGAAAGTTTTCAAAATTAAAAAATTTTAATGATGCTGAACAGATCGGTATTTTCATTCTGGCAATGGGAAAGTTGGGAGCTCTAGAGCTAAATTATTCATCTGATATTGACCTTGTATGCTTCTTTGATGATGAAAAATTGGCCGAAAAAGATTTCTTTGAAACACGTAAAGCTGCAATTGCTGTTATAAAGGGAGTGACTAAGATTTTATCTGAGACAACAGAACATGGATATGTTTTCCGTACTGATCTAAGATTACGCCCGGACCCATCTGTAAACCCTGTTTGCATTGGATTTGAGGCAGCAGAGAAGTACTATGAGGCCTTGGGTCGAACATGGGAGCGGGCTGCTTATATAAAAGCAAGATATTGCGCGGGATCTAAATCACTAGCGGTTAAGTTCCTAGCAGCATTGTATCCATTTGTATGGCGCAAATATCTTGATTTTGCTGCAATAGAGGATGCACATAGCATTCGCATAAGATACCAAAGAAAAATCGAGTTAAAAACAATTTCAAGTATTCTTGGTCATGATATTAAGCTTGGTTTAGGTGGGATACGCGATATTGAATTTTTTACACAAACTCGTCAGTTAATTGTGGGTGGAAGAGATCCCGACCTGCAGGTCCCTGAAACTCTCATTGCGCTCGTGAAACTGGCTGAAAAGGGTTGGGTTTCTACAGATACTTCAAAAAAATTAGCTGAGCACTACCGATTTCTTCGTAAGGTTGAGCATTTGTTACAAATGGTCAATGATGCACAAACTCATACATTGCCTCAAACGGATGATGGATTTTTACGGTTGGCTAACTTTCTGATGTTAGATCGTACTGTGTTCAAAGAGAAAATTATAAATGCATTAAAATCTGTTCATGATCTTACGGAATCATTTTTCAATCCTGAAGAAGGCTCTATCCCCAAAACAGTTTTTTCAGAGGGTAAAACATATAGACATGATCTTATAAGCAGGTGGCCATCTTATCCTGCGCTCAGGACAGCGCGAGCTGAAGCATTATTTTTAAAGATACAACCAATCATATTAGAAAAATTATCAAATGCAGTTGATGCTGATCGCGCACTTATATCTTTTGATAAGTTTTTATCCTTACTTCCAGCTGGAGTTCAGCTATTTTCATTATTTAATACAAACAGACAACTTATTGATCTTTTTATCGATATAATATCTTCATCGGATGCTTTATCTGAATATCTATCTGGTAATGTTCAAGTTTTAGATGCTGTGATTGGAGGTTCTTTCTGGGGTCAATGGCCAGGAGAAAAATCTCTTGGCCAAGATTTAGCAAATACAATTGCACGGGAACAGGACTATGAAAGCCAATTGAATGCATCTCGAAGATGGGGAAGGGAATGGCATTTCAGGATTGGTGTGCATTTACTAAGGGGCGTTATAACTCCCGAAATGGCCACAGGCCAGTATGGTGAATTGGCTCTAGCCACACTGAAAGAATTGTGGTGTTTGGTTAACAAGCAGTTTGCTAAAAAGTATGGTCCGTCGCCTGGTCGAGGAGCCGTATTAATTGGATTAGGATCCTTAGGAAGGAAACGGCTTCATTCTAAATCGGATCTTGATCTGATACTCATTTATGATGCTGCTGGTGTAGAAGTATCATCAGGAGAAAAGTCACTAGATTCAAGAACCTACTATGCGAGGCTTACAAAGTCTATGGTGGCCGCTATTGGTGCCCCAATGACTGAAATAAGTTTATTTCAGGTCGATATGAGATTAAGGCCATCTGGAAATCAAGGGCCAGTTGCAACATCGTGGGAAGCATTCAAGCATTACCAAATCTCAGAGGCATGGGTGTGGGAGCATCTTGCACTGGTCAATGCCACAATAATTGCAGGACCAAAAGGCTTGCAAAAGGATGTCTCCAAGTTTTGTGAAAGTTTAAAAACTTTAAGACCAGATGAAAAAGTGATGTCTGGTCTTTCTATTATGAGAAAAAGATTATACGCCTCGCAATCTATGAATGAAAACTGGAGCTTGAAATTGGGGCAGGGCAAACTTCAAGATATCGAGTTAGTTTCTCAAATGGGCAGCATTTTGAGTAATGAGAAAGTATCCGGTGTTCATAGCGGATTGAATGCGTTGTTTAAATTGAAAATAATTTGTGCTGAAGACTTGAAGTACCTGATTAATACTTACGACATGTTAACGGATGTGCAAATCCTATCGAAGTTGCTATCAAACGAAAATATCCTGGACAGTGAACTTGGAGCGAATGGCGAGGAACTTTTGTTACAACATACCGATACGCAAAGCCTTCCTCTATTTTTTGAAAAAATAAGAGAAATGACCACTAAATCTGCAGAGATTATTAGTAATATTTTACCCAACCCAAATGAGGTTTATGATGAAAGGTGATCACAATGACCCTAAGGCACTCATTAGAGAAAGCTTCAATATTGAGGGAATTACGATAGAGGAATGTAGATCAATCTTTTTAGATTGGGCATTAAGTTTGCCGAATGAAGCTGATGCTTGGAAAATAATACCGTTACTTTTAGAACAATATGGCGACAAACAAGAGCATCCAATGTTAGTTACCTTGAGAGAGGGTATGATAAAGACAGTAAGCCCCATAAGGCGTGGTGGGAGGAAAGGTCGCCTTACAAATTAAGAAAGCTTATCTATCTAATTCATTTTGCCACGCCTTAGCTATGTTGCCAAATCTCGTGAATTGACCTTCAAAACTTAGTTCAATTGTTCCTATTGGTCCATGCCGTTGCTTTCCAATTATCAGTTCAGCACGACCATGAAGGTGCTCCATTTCAGATTGCCACTTTGCCATATTCTCAAGATCTTGATCACTTGGTTTTTCACGTTCTTTGTAGTATTCTTCACGAAATACAAACATTACGACGTCAGCGTCTTGTTCAATGGAACCTGACTCTCTCAAATCCGATAATTGGGGCCTCTTATCATCTCTTGACTCTACCTGTCTACTCAGCTGAGAGAGAGCAATAACGGGTATGTTTAGTTCTTTTGCGATAGCTTTCATACCTTGTGTTATTTCAGAAACTTCATTCACCCTGCTATCTTTGGAAGAGGCAGGCCTTACGAGTTGAAGATAATCTACTATCATTACGTCTAAACCATGTTTTCTTTTTAAGCGGCGTGCCCTTGCTGCTAATTGGGAAATAGGTAGCGCAGGTGTGTCGTCTATGAACAATGGGCAACTTTCTAGTTCTTTTGCAGCATCGACAAACCGACGAAATTCTTTCTCTGTCATGTCGCCCCTGCGAATATTTTCAGATGGAATTTCCGCGGCCTCAGAGAGAATTCTCGCAGCGAGTTGTTCCGCACTCATTTCCAGAGAAAAAAAACCTATTACTCCACCATTTACTGAGCCTTCTGTTCCGTCTTTCAATATGCCTTTCTTGTAAGCTTTGGCGACATTATACGCTATGTTCGTGGCTAATGAAGTTTTCCCCATTGAAGGTCTTCCTGCCAGAATTAACAAATCTGACTTGTGAAGGCCGCCCAGTTTCTTATCTAGATCAATGAAGCCAGTTGAAATTCCCGCAAGTCCACCGTCACGCTGAAAGGCAGCATTAGCCACATCGACGGCATCAGTTACAGCTTTTAAAAACGATTTAAATCCACTGTCTGTTTTGCCAGCTTCTCCCAATTGATATAATGCTTGCTCCGCATCCACAATCTGTTCTCTGGGCTCTTGATCAATTTCCATTTTTTGAGCTCGCTCAGAGATATCTTTCCCCAAAAGAATAAGTTGCCGTCGAATAGCCAAGTCATAAATTAATTGAGCATAATCCTGTACCGCAAAACCCGCGACTGCTGAGGCCGCTAATTTAGCAAGATAGCTTGCGCCTCCAAGTTCGTTTAAACCTGGATCATCTTTCAAAAAGGTAGTTAATGTCACGGGTGAGGCAATGCTATTTTTTTTTATTCTTCCAGATGCAACCTCGTAAATATTAGCATGAACCGGGTCAAAAAAATGTTCTGATGTTATTAAGGAATCTGCTCTATCGAATACCTCATTGTTGCTAAGGATTGCTCCCAAAAGTTGCTGCTCTGCTTCAATGGAGTGCGGCATAGTTTCCGGAGAATGGATTTCTGCTCCGGTGGGATTGATTGCAGTAACGGTGTTCATGAGTGGCTCTCTAACTAGGTTAATCGATGCATACACTAATGATCAAAGCTGGGCAAATTGTATAATTCTGTGGATACTTTGTGAATTATTTGAAGCAGCTTAGAATGAAGTAAGCTCTAGTAAGTTAAGAAGATTGTATACCGATTAAAGCCGCTCGTTTTGCCAGTCACGGGGTGAATGCAAAAACTTTTCCACCTCTTCTATTGTGCTAGAGGTGAAGGTCTTTTGTAATTTTACTTCCTCTAAAATATCCCACCAGGTACATAAAAAATGTAGTTTAATATTATTCTCTTTAAATATAGCCGGAGCTTCAGAAAAAATATCATAATAAAATATTACTGCTGTATCGTTACAAGTGGCACCAGTTTGTCTGATAGCTTCTACAAATGAAACTTTGGAACCGCCATCCGTAGCGAGATCTTCAACCAAAAGGACAGTCTGATTGGAATTAATAACGCCCTCAATACGCGCATTTTTCCCGTAACCCTTTGGTTTTTTTCTAACGTAGGTCATTGGCAAACCCATTCTTTCAGCAACTAATGCGGCGAAGGGAATGCCTGCGGTCTCGCCGCCAGCGATGTTATCTATCTTTTCCATTCCAACGTCACGTAGAATTTTGACCGTCAAAAAGTCCATAAGCGTAGCTCTAATTCTGGCAAAAGATATAAGTTTTCGGCAATCAACGTAAGTAGGGCTAGGTAGTCCAGATGCCAATTTGTAGGGTTTTTCTGAATTGAAGCCAATAGCTCCTATTTCTATTAACATACGGGCAGAAAGCTTGGCCATTTCATTATCCGGTATGTAAGATGATGGTATCATTTGTTAACCTTTAAAATTCTCTATTTAGATTTGACAGACCAGTATAGTGGAAAACCTGGATCGAATACGGTTATATCACCCTCTGGAGTAGATATTTTGTTGGGAAACTCAACTGGTTTTTCTTCTTTTACTAACTTTATATGTTCACTATTTACGGGTAAGTTATAGAAATTTGCACCATTTATACTAACAAATTTTTCAAGTTGTTTTAGTAGACTTTCTTGCTCAAATAATTGTGCTAGGATTGGTAAAGTATTTGGCGCAGTAAAACACCCTGCACACCCACAGGAACTTTCTTTTTGACTGTCAAAATGAGGTGCACTATCCGTGCCTAAGAAAAATGATGAATTACCCGAGACAGCGGCGTTTAACAGTGCTACTCGATGTTTTTCTCTTTTGGCTACCGGCAAGCAATAGTAATGAGGTTTGATACCACCAGCTAACATGAAATTACGATTTATTACGAGATGATGCGTTGTGATCGTTGCTGCTACGTTTTCTTTCGAAGTTTTAATGTAATTTACTGCCTCTTCAGTAGTTACGTGCTCCATAACCACTCTAAGGTTCGGAAAAGTCCGTATAATCGGATCAAGAACTCTCTCAATAAACACGTGCTCTCGGTCAAATATATCAACGTCAGGGTCTACTATTTCGCCATGAACACAAAGAATGCAGCCAATTTCTTCCATTTTTTCAAAAACTTTGTACAGTCTCGTAAAGTCATTTACCCCAAGCGAAGAATTAGTTGTTGCTCCCGCGGGATATAACTTTACCGCAGAAATTAAATTTTTAGCAAAGCCCTTTGCTAAATCCATTACGTCGGTTGTTTCGGTTAAATAAAGTGTCATTAGTGGTTTAAAACTATGATCATCAGGGAGGGCCTCAATAATACGACTTTTATACATGGTCGCATCTTTGACTGTAGTAATTGGAGGTATTAGGTTCGGCATTATGATAGATCGGCCAAAAATTTTTGAGGTGTAAGGAAGTACAGACTTTAAAATTGTTCCGTCTCTCAGATGCAAATGCCAGTCATCTGGTCTAACTATTTCCAACTCTTTTAACATGATTTTCGGTTACACACTTTTGAAGTTGATTTCTAGACAAATTAAAGAGAATAAATTTAATTCATAAAACATAAGCCATTTATAAGCTTGAATATATTCCTTAAAATAGCACAAAACCTAATTTTAAGTCTGTTAAATTTTCTATGCAACGCTACATCCAGTTTAAGCTCTGTCGGGAGAGATATTATTCTAATTCTTATGCAAAAAGATGTGGACATTTAAAAATGGAATCGAACTACTCAAGTGACAACATTCCAGAGATTGCTCTATCTTGGGTATCTCTCGGTGAGCCAGTGGTTTTAGCAACTGTTGTCGAAACTTGGGGTTCTGCCCCGCGTCGAGTGGGGGCACAGATGGCTATCGGCTTAAATGGAAAGATGCAGGGTTCAGTATCGGGCGGATGTATCGAAAACGCAGTTGTGTCTGAAGCAGAAGAGACAATCAACACAAAAAAGATTAGACTACTTGAATATGGTGTAAGTAACGAAGACGCTTTTTCGGTTGGATTGGCTTGTGGCGGTAAAATTCGAGTAATGCTTGAGCCAGTTGGGCATTCAATTTCAATTGAAACATTAAAAAGATTAGTAGAATTAAGGCGAAACAAAGTTCCAGTGGCATGTGTTGTAGACATTAATAGTGGCAAAACCGAACTAAAAACAGACAGTTTTTCCAAGCGCTTAATTAGCGGATTGTCCGGTTTTGAGGAAGAAGATAAAGTTTTTGTAACTGTTCACAGTTCACCAATTAGAATTGTAATTGTTGGTGCTGTTCACATTGCACAGAACTTGGTAAAACTTTCAAGAATAGCAAATTTTGATCCAATTGTGATCGACCCTAGAAGTGGTTTTGCGAATTCTGATCGCTTTGACTTGGAGAATATTATTGAGGAATGGCCGGATACTGCTCTTTCAGAGCTATCCATTGATAGAAATACTGCGATAGTACTTTTAACACACGATCCTAAGTTAGATGATCCAGCCTTAGAAATCGCCTTAAATAGTAATGCATTTTATATTGGCGCACTGGGATCCAAAAAAACCCATGCCGCTCGAAAAGATAGAATGGAAAAGTTAGGCTTTGACCCAGAAAGCACAAAAAGAATAAGTGGGCCCATCGGTCTTAATATAGGTGCTAGCAACCCGGCTGAAATTGCAGTTTCAATCCTTGCAGAGATAATTTCTAAACTTAGGCAGCATAAAGAATGAAGTTTGGAAAAGTGCAAACCATATATGCTGCAGGTGGCATATTAGCTCATTCATTGGTTTGTGGAAGAGATAGATTTCGTAAGGGAAAAGTTTTAGACGAAAAAGATATCCGACAGTTAATTCAATTCGGGTATGATGAGGTCGCCATTGCGAGGCTTGAAGATAATGATACTGAGGAGAATTTAGCTGCCGCAAAGGTTGCGGAAAATATCCATTTTTTGGCGGAGCCAGAGAATTTTAAAAAAAGTATTGCTTTTACTGGTCGTGTTAACATTTTTGCCAGGACGACCGGAATTATAGTTTTCGATGAAGAAAATCTTATAAAAGCCAATTCTATCGACAATATGATAACGATTGCAACAATACCAAATTATTCGCAAGTCACTGAGGGTTCAATCGTAGCTACAATAAAGATTATAAGTTATGGAGTGATTACTTCTAATCTCGAGAAGGTTGCTAGTTTAGCAACTGGAACGATTAGGTTGAAAAGACCAAAATATTTATCGGCACATTTGATTACCACAAAAATTTCTAGGGGTACTTCTGATAAGTCACTAAGTGCAATTAAAAAAAGAACGGATTCTTTGGGCTTATCATTAAGTGTAAACAAAGATGTTCCGCATTACGAAGATAATTTAAAGGGAGCTATTGCTGACGCTGCAAGTGATGTAATTCTTATATTAACTGCATCTGCTACATCCGATATATCGGATGTTGCTCCGATGGCAGTTAAATCTCTTGGAGGAAGAATTTTGAGGTTCGGTATCCCCGTGGATCCTGGTAATCTTTTGTTCTTGGGTCTTTTATCCGATAAGCCAATTATTGGCTTACCAGGATGCGCCAAGTCTCCTGCAACTAATGGCGCAGATTGGGTATTGTCCAGAGTAGTTTGTGGTCAAATACCGAGCGAATACGACTTTGCTCGAATGGGGGTAGGCGGTCTCCTTAAAGAAAACAGCTTACGACCAATGCCTAGATTAAAGTCTGAAATCCAAAAATAAGTACGAAGATCTATTTAGAAGAGGTTGGTCCAATCATCATAGTCATTTGGCGACCTTCCATTTTTGGTATATTTTCTATTTTGCCAAAACCTTCGATGTCTGCTGCTACCCGCTCCAATAATTCTCGTCCTAGCTCCTGATGGGCCATTTCTCTTCCGCGAAATCTTAGTGTAATCTTTACTTTGTCGCCTTTTTCGAGAAACTTGGTTACACTCCGCATTTTAACTTCATAATCATGAGTATCTGTGCCGGGTCTAAACTTGATTTCTTTGACTTCTATAATTTTTTGATTTTTACGAGCCTCTGACTCTCGTTTCTGTTGTTCGTATTTATATTTTCCATAGTCCATAATCTTACAGACTGGAGGATTGGCATTAGGTGAAATTTCGACTAAATCTAGCCCGGCTTCGTCAGATAGTTCGAGTGCTCTTTCAGGGCTAACTACCCCTACATTATCGCCATCGCTTCCTATCAGTCTTATCTCTGGGCATATTATGTTCTCGTTTACTCTCGGGCCTGTATCGCGAGAGGGTGGGGCACTGTGCGGTCTTCGAACTATTGATTTCTTCCTTATATAACGAACAAGTGTTGGTAGAGATAGCGAGGTGTGTCTGAGGTTTCAAGAGTTCATTGATAAACATACAGAACATTCTCAATAAATGTGCCTAATTTGTGTATAATAAGTTTTTAGCCACTTTCATCCATCTCCTATTCTTCGTGTAGAGTCAAAATTATCACACTAGTTGCTGATTAGTATAATAGTTTTTGAGTGGCCTTAGAAAATTGTTATAATACCCAAAAAAAATTGAGGCAGTACAATGTATCCAAACTTAGCTCAGAGCGGCGTTTTATACGTTCGCCATATTAGAAATAAAAGAAATACAAAAATTGGAAGATTTTTAGAAAACCTTTATTGTGCGCTGAAAGACTTAATGTCAGCTCGTTGAAGTACTTTCCTGTCGGCTATAGGCTCCTAAAGCCTATGATTTCCATTTTATCGAACAGCCCATAGATGGTATTTGTTCTCGTGGTCCTTTGCCACTTTTAGCTATTCCGATCATAGCAGAATAAAGTTCTCGTCTTATCTCGTTTGGGCTTTCTCTTTTATTGTTCAAACGTCCTCTATATTGAAGACCCAATTCAGAATTAAATCCAAAAAAATCAGGTGTGCAGGCTGCGTCGTAAGCTTTGGCTACTTCTTGTGTTTCATCGTACAAGTAAGGAAATGGTAATTTTTTATCAGCAGAAAGAGCCTTCATATTTTCAAAGCTGTCTTCGGGGTGAGTGGATACATCATTCGATGAGATTGCTATAACAGCTATATCATTTTTAATTAACTCTTTAGCCTCATATATTATTTCATCAAGTGCGCTTACGACATAAGGGCAGTGATTACATATAAACATAATTAAAGTGCCATTTTGACCACGCGCTTTATTAAGCTCAATTATTTCATTTCTTGTTGATTGGAGAGAGAAGTTTTGAGCTTTCCAACCAAACTCACAAACTGGAGTACTGAGTGCCGGCATTAATACATCCTTTAATGAAAATTATTTACCATCAACTAATTTTAATGTAGCCTTATTTTAAATTATTTGTGCAATTTTTATATAAACTATTCTAATTTTCTGAGAGGACCTAGTAAATGAAAAAAGTTATCATTATTTCTGTTTTATTTCTGGCAAGCTGTTCACAAATTACGGATGTTGCGAACGGAGTTGGTGGTGCGGCAGGTAATGTTATAAGTTCTGTGGCTGATGCAGTTGGGCTGTAACGGTAGTAGCCTTTTTATATTTGTAAGTTTTACTCTATTTCCTAATTGAAATTAAATACTGGAGTTTAGTTTTGTCTGGAATTCATGAAAAAGTCTGCATTGCTTGTCAAGCAGATGCTGATCCTGCAAGTGAAGAGGAAATACAGCAATTTGTTTCGAGTACAGATTGGTCTTTGATAAATGAAAATGGTGTGACGCAATTATTCCGTAAATATAATTTCTCAGATTTTGAGAAAGCACTTATATTTACTAATAAAGTGGGTGAAATTGCTGAAGAGGAAGGTCACCATCCTAAAATTATAACCGAATGGGGAAGTGTAAAAGTATACTGGTGGAGCCATAAGATAAAAAAAATTCATTTAAATGATCTTATTTTAGCCGCCAGGTGCGATGTTGGTTATTCGTCGATTTGATATTTGTTAATTAAATAATTTTAGAAAAGTTTTGGGCTAATTTTCTTTCAAAAAATAAGAAGGTGACACCTAGCCTGTAAGTTGGTGTCACCTAAAAACTGAGACCTAAGATAAAATGTTGGTTCCCTGATATCAGGACGCTCATTAGTCCGATCTGCCTCTACCAAGATTAAATGAAAGACTAGCACTTATTTCTAGTAAAAATGTAAATTTATCTGTGAACCCTGAGATGGTGTTACAGTATTGTTACATTTTATCAAAAGCACATATAATTTGAATATTTAATATTTTAGATTTTTATTACCAATGAAGTTTCAATGCTTGATATACAGCAGCGGTAGCAGCATTTGATAAATTTAGTGATTTTACCTTTGAATTCTTCATGGGCAAGGCAAAGATGCGATCTGGCGTTTTTGCTAGTATCTCTTGCGGTAAACCTGTCGATTCAGAACCAAAGATTAAATACGAATTCTTTGTATATGGTGCATCATAAAAGCTAGTCTGCCCTATCTCCTCGAATAAAAATATATCTTCTTTAGGTGGTTTTCTTGTGTTTATGAAGTCGTTCCAATCTTCATATTGACTTATATTTACATATTTCCAGTATCGTGTGCCTGCACGTGCGACACTGGTATCATCAATAGAAAATCCAAGCGGTTTGATTAATATCAGTTCCAAATCAAGAGCCACACAAGTTCTTCCAATAGCGCCGGTGTTGTGTGGTATTTCCGGTTTGACTAACACTATTTTCATTTGATTTGATCCATTAAATTTAAACTCAAGATTTGAATTTCGTTGAATAATTTGGTATACTCAACCAGTAACTAGAAATCGTAAAGATCAGACGCTTTTACTTAGAGTCGCGCCAAATTTGAGCATAATGACTCAGAATGGCTCATAAATTCCTTCTTATCAGTTAAACGTCTGAGTGGAGGGCGAAATGCTTAGTCACAAACTATACGAAAAACTTTCTAATATAATTAGTCAATCAGCCTTAAATAACCTTTCTGATACGCAGGTCGAAGCACTAGAAGAGGAACTTAGTAAACTTGTACAAGAAAAGAATGGGGATATTGATGAGATTTCTTATGACGATCTGTTAGCTGCTTGGGAAAATGCCACTTAAAGTTAACTAATTTGATATTTAATAGCGCGGATTAAAAAATGATAGAATTAAAGTAGATACAATAATTTTATTTTTCTAAACTTGAACATATCACTAAGATTGTATTTGTGTTAAATCTCTGTCGTACAAAATTATCTAGAAGCGGATCCTAATCTTATGAAATCAAAAAAAGATATTAATATATGGGATCCAAACGAAACTGTTTACAAAGCAGGTGATAAATCGGTCTCTGCATACTTGGTTCTTGATGGATCAGCAGAAATAATCAGTGCAGACGGAGTAAAATTAAATTCATTCGGCCCGAATGAGTTATTTGGCGAAGCTTCTTTGGTTTTGAAATCTGACCGAACCGTGAGTGTTGTGGCGGGGCCTTCAGGCTTGTCAGCAAAAGTAATCAGTTCCGCAAATCTCAGAAAAAGACTTCAAAAGGATGTGTTTCTTTCAGCACTGGTGAGAAAGTTAGAAACTAGATTGATTGCAGCCAATCAAAAAATTGATACTCTTTCACAAAAAACTAAGAAATCTAAATGAAGCAATTTTCTGATCTGAGTGAATTTTTAGATCAAGCTTGGTCACTTTTGACGCGAGGCGTTGTTGATGCAAAATTTGCATCTAGAAATCCTACCTTCTCTACAATTTCAGAAGAAGGTTTTCCCACTATGAGAACCGTCGTTCTAAGAAGGGCCGACCGAGTGTCGAATTGTTTGGAAATTCATACGGATCTCAAAACCAATAAAGTATTTTCACTTAAGAAAAGTAATTTTGCTGGTCTGCATTTTTGGATCCCAAAAGCTAAGTTTCAGATAAGGGCTTCAGTAATTGTTGATATACTTACAGGCTCCGAAGTTGAAGCCGAATGGAGCAGAATACCAATGCAATCTCGTGTGTCTTATGGATCCGTTCCTCGACCAGGCACTGAAATAAAAGGTCCATTTGATTACAAAAAAAATCCTCGGCAAGATTGCTTTGCGATTTTAAGATGTAATATAAAAGAACTCGATCTTTTGTACCTGGGAGATATTCATCAGAGAGCTGTCTATAAAATAGGTGAACGTTTGGCGTCCGTATGGGTAGCCCCATAAATTTTCACAATAAAAATTTTGAAATCAGTAGCACTATTTGTTAAGTGCGACCGTTCGACGAATACTTCGCGGTGCCAACGAGTCTGTAAAATTAGGCATTCTAATCAAAAAAGAGACCCCAGTGAGACCCCACAGGCTGATATGCCTATCCATCAATTCCTTTATAAGTAATAAAAAAACCCTTAAGTAATTGATACTTAGGGGTTTTACTTGGCTCCGGCGGTTGGGATCGAACCAACGACCAATTGATTAACAGTCAACTGCTCTACCGCTGAGCT
>Ga0208127_1000022_pt1 | contig 68864 bp, 63 predicted proteins | sample ETNtaG_6_FD_185751 | JGI IMG/M metagenome (GOLD analysis project Ga0208127, IMG submission 185751) | Marine microbial and viral communities from oxygen minimum zone, Eastern Pacific Ocean - ETNP201306SV45 (SPAdes) (version 2) | ecosystem: Environmental > Aquatic > Marine > Oceanic ... | reverse complement strand
GAATTATTTGAGAAAATGTCTATATCTCCTGACTGTAAAGAATTCCTAACACTATCAGCTTATGAAGAAATAATTTCTTTAAATAAATAAGCTTTCAAATAAATAAAGGGGAAAAACATGGCAAAAAGTTTTTATGATTTAGTTCCTTCTGCTCCTGAAGGAAGATTCGATGGTATTGAGAGACCATACTCAGTTGAAGATGTTGAAAAACTGAGAGGATCATTTCCAATTGAATATACATTAGCTACAAGAGGCTCAAATAAGCTTTGGAATATGCTTCATACTGAGGATCAAGTATCATCTTTAGGTGCCTTGTCAGGTAATCAAGCCATGCAAATGGTAAGAGCTGGTTTAAAAGCAATTTATTTGTCAGGCTGGCAAGTAGCTGCAGATAATAATACTGCTGGTGCAACATATCCTGATCAAAGTTTGTACCCCGCCAATTCAGGTCCTGAGTTAGCAAGAAAGATTAACAAAACCCTTCAAAGAGCTGATCAAATTGAGGTATCTGAAGGTGGAGCAAAAAGAGATTGGTTCGCACCTATTATTGCCGATGCTGAAGCAGGATTCGGTGGACCTTTAAATTGTTTTGAAATTATGAAAGCTTATATTGATGCTGGTGCATCTGGCGTTCATTTTGAGGATCAACTTGCCTCTGAAAAAAAATGTGGTCACATGGGTGGTAAAGTTTTAATACCTACTAAACAACATATCAGAAATCTTAATGCAGCAAGACTTGCAGCTGATGTTTGTGGAGTACCTACAATAATTGTCGCAAGAACAGATGCTGAAAGCGCTAAATTAATTACATCAGATGTTGATGAGAGAGATCATGAGTTTATTGACAGAGACGATAGAACTCCGGAAGGCTTTTATAGACTTAAGGAGGGCTCAGGATTTGATAACTGTGTAAAAAGAGCAATTGCTTATGCACCTCATGCAGATTTAATTTGGATGGAGACCTCAGTACCTAGTATTGAAGTCGCTGCAGAATTTGCGAAACAAGTTAAAGCTGCTTACCCTAATCAAATGTTAGCATACAATTGTTCTCCAAGCTTTAATTGGGAAGCAAACCTTGATAAAGATACTATTGAAACTTTCCGTGAAGAAATTGGAAAATTAGGTTTTAAATATCAATTTGTTACATTGGCCGGCTTCCATTCTTTAAATTATGGAATGTTTGAATTGGCATCTAATTTTAGAGATCGAGGTATGGGTGCTTACTCAGAACTTCAGCAAGCAGAATTTGGTTCTGAAAAAGATGGTTATACTGCAACTCGTCACCAAAGAGAGGTTGGAACAGGCTATTTTGATATGGTTTCTGAAGCTGCTGCAGGTGGTGAATCATCAACAACAGCATTAAGTGACTCTACTGAAGCAGATCAATTTTAGTAAACTCTAAGCTTTATGCTACCAACTGCAGATATATGCGATAAGTACCCAGAGAGTACTTTAGTTGCAAAACCAATTTTTAAGGATTTTGGAGGCAGAACTGCTTTTTTCGGTAAAGCTATTACCCTTAAAACTCTTGATGATAATACAAAGATAAAATCTTCTCTTGAGTCTGACGGAACTAATAAGGTTTTGGTTGTTGATGGTGAAGGTTCAATGAATTGTGCCCTACTTGGTGGAAATTTAGCAAGCATGGCCTCTGAAAATAATTGGTCTGGTATAATTATAAATGGATGTGTGAGAGATCAACTAGAAATCATAGTTGAAAAAATTGGCGTTAAAGCGTTAGCTGCTCATCCAAAAAAATCTATAAAAAATGGTGGTGGTGAATTTAATGTGACATTAAATTTTGCAAATATTACAATTTCTGATGGCGATTTTGTTTATGCAGATGAAGATGGGATTGTAGTTTCAAAAGAAGAACTTAAATTTTAGGAAACAATATGACAAAAGAAATTAAATCTGTGGCAGTTCTTGGTGGTGGTACTATGGGTGCCGGTATAGCTGGTTTATGTGCTGAAAGGGATATAAAGGTGCTAATTCTGGAGATTAATCAAGATGCAGTTGATGCTGCAAAAGATAGATTGCTAAACGGAATACCTGCTCCAATTGATAACCCAGAAAAAATGGCAAATATTGAAACAGGTACTTTCGATAAAGATTTAGAAAAGCTAAAAAATTATGATTGGATTTGCGAAGCAATTATTGAAAATGCTGAAGCAAAAAGAGGGCTTATAAAACGAGTTGAGGAAGTTAGATCTGATCACACAATTCTTACCTCAAATACCTCAGGAATATTATTAAAAGAAATTTCAGAAGGAATGCCAGACAGATTAAAAAAGAATTTAGCTGTAACTCATTTTTTTAATCCTGTAAAAGCAATGAAATTATTAGAGATAGTTCCTGGAAGTGATACAGATCCAGAAACAGTTGAAGCTCTCAATCTTTTTTGTACTCAAACCCTAGAGAAAGGCGTTGTTATTGCAAAAGATACAATTAGTTTTATTGCTAACAGAATTGGATGTTTCTTTATGTTTATTGGTTTACATAAAGGTAAAGAAGCATTGGATAAAGGATTAAGCCAAGAAAGAGTAGATGCGATACTTTCAACACCAATAGGACTTCCATCAACAGGACTTTATAGCCTGTATGATCTTATAGGTTTGGATGTAATGGAAATGATAGGCAAAAACTTTGTAGCTAATCTTCCTGAAGGAGACCTAGGAAAACAATACGGTGAATTTCCTGAAGCAGAAAAAGAAATGATAACAAATGGCCAATTCGGAAGAAAAACTGGTGGCGGTTTTTTCAGAATGACTAAAAATGAGGATGGTTCACGAAATAAAGAAACCTTTGATCTCTTAACAAAGACATGGAGACCACAAAAAAAAGAAGAGCTAGATATAAATGATATTAATATTTTATTTGATGATAGCTCTGATGGTATTCTTGCATGGGATGTTTACGGAGCAACATTATGTTATGCGGCAAATCTAGTACCAATTATTGCCGATGATATTGTTAGCGTTGATCGTGCAATGCAATGGGGTTTTAATTGGAGCAATGGTCCTTTCAAAGCAATGGATAATATAGGTCCTTACAAAATTATTGATAAACTTGAAAAGGAAGGTATAGAGCTTCCTTACATGCTGAAAGTTCTCAAAGAAAATAATGCTGAAAGTTTTTATAATGATCAGGATGAGCAATTGTCTCCAGAAGGTAATTGGATTTCAATTTAATTTTTTATACTCTTCTAATGTAAAAAAATTCCCTTATATTATCAAAAGGGGGAAGTAATGACACAACTATCATATAAATCAGCCAATGAACTTGCTAAAATGGTTTTAGACAAGGAAATAAGCAGCTCAGAACTTTTGGAGTATTTTATTAAAAGAGTTGAAAGTTATAATCCTTCAATTAATGCAATTATTGTTAAAAATTATGATGAAGCAAGAAAACAAGCACGTGAATTAGACGAAAAACTTCTCAAAGGTGAAATTTTAGGTGCTTTGCACGGTGTTCCAATGACTGTTAAAGAGTCATATGGTGTAAAAAATACACCAACAACTTATGGAAGGCCGGATTTAAAAGATAATATTGTTAAAGAAGACGCCTTATCGATTCAGAGACTGAAAAATTCAGGTGCAGTAATTTTTGGTAAAACAAATGTTCCATTTAATCTAGCTGATTTTCAAAGTTATAATGATATTTATGGCACAACAAATAATCCTTGGAATCTTGCAAAGGTACCTGGTGGATCCTCTGGTGGATCTGCAGCAGCCTTAGCAGCTGGACTTACTGGTTATGAAACTGGTTCAGATATTGGTGGATCAATAAGAAACCCAGCGCATTACTGCGGAGTTTTTGGACATAAACCAACCTGGGGATTATTACCGCCAAGAGGTCATGCACTTCCAGGCTCTTTAGCACAATCAGATCTTACTGTTATTGGGCCTCTGGGAAGAAGCGCTAAAGATTTAGAAACAGGTGTTTTAATAATGGGAGGTCCAGATGAAATACAAAGCGCTGGATTAAAAATGGATCTGCAGAAATCTGAAAAAAAAGATTTAAAAGAATATAAAATTGCAGCTTGGGTTAATGACGATATTGCGCCTGTAAATCAAGAGGTTCAAAATAGAGTGTTAAAAGTAGCCAAGACAATTTCTGATGCTGGTGGTGAGGTAAATTTTGAAGCTCGACCTGATTTCGATATGTTGCAAGCTATGGATACATATCAATCTCTTCTTTTACCAACAATGGCATCTAGAACGAGTGATGATGAATATAATCTATTGAAAGAAAAACTCTCAAAGCTTGATCCTAATGACATAAGTGAGTCCGCCTACACATTAAGAAAACAGACATCTTCTCTAAGAGATTATAATAATGCTAACAACGACAGAACACATCTGAGATGGAAATGGCATGAATTCTTTAAAAGATATGATGCTTTAATCACTCCAGTTATGGCAACAGAGGCCTTTGATCATAATCATCTTAATTATGGAGAAAGGACAATAATGGTAGACAACGATGAGAGACCATATTTTGAGCAAGTTTTTTGGGCAGGTATTGCTATAGCTAGCTATCTTCCATCAACAGTTATCCCTACTGGATTAACTGAGGAAGGACTTCCAATAGGAATTCAAATTATTGGACCTGAATACGGTGATTTAAAAACAATTGGCCTTGCCAAGCTGTTAGAAAAAGAAGGTTATAATTTTATACCACCTTCAAATTATCCTGATTAATTAAAAACGACAGTTTTTATTCCATTCAACATAATGCGTCGTTCAGAATAGAGCCTTACAGCTCTTAAAAGAACTGATGATTCAATATCATATCCACTTTGCTGCATGCTTTCTGGAGAAGTGCTGTGGTCAACACGACGAATATCTTGCTCAATAATTGGACCCTCGTCTAAGTCGTCTGTAACATAGTGAGCAGTCGCACCAATAATTTTAACACCCCTGTCATAAGCTTGGTGGTAAGGTTTTGCACCCTTAAAACCTGGAAGGAAGGAATGATGAATATTTATACAATCAGATGTCAATCCATCTAAAAACTCAGGCGATAGTATTTGCATATATCTTGCAAGAATTACTAATTCAGCATCATTATCTTCAATAACATCTTTAAAAAGTTTTTCTTGATCTTTTTTTGTTTCTGCTGAAACAGGTAAATGATGATAAGGAATCTTATTCCACTCAGAGAAACTTCGAGCATCATCATGGTTAGAAACAATTGCCCTAATATCAATTGGTAAAGCATCAACCTCCCAACGATGAATAATATCATTCAAACAATGGCTATATTTGCTGACGGCAATAACAGTCCTACATGGAACTTCAGCATTATAAAAACTACAATCAATATTAAAATCATTAAGATCAGCTAGAAAATCTTTTTCTAAAGTGTCTAAATTAAAACTAGATGAGTCGCTTTTCTGGAAAGCAATACGATTAAAAAATCTTTTTGTATCATGCGCACTGAAGGATGAAACTTCAGTCATAAAAGCATCATTTTTAAATAAAAATTGCGTGACAGCAGCTAATACACCAGGTTTATCTGGGCAACTAAATTGTAAAATTACTTTTTCTGCTTCCATTTTAAATCTCTTTAACTAGAGAGAGAAAACTCTCCCAACAAACCAAAAAGTCCCTAGTGCAATTAATAATAAAGCCGAAACATTGTAAAAAATATCTTTATAATTAATTAACTTTGTTTTCCCTAGCACGTAAAGAGTGAAAATCGCAAGGGTAACTACAAGTATCTGCCCAAGCTCAACACCTAGATTAAATCCAAAAAGAGATGAAACGGCCTTACCCTTTGGCAAACCTAATTCAAGTAATACACTTGCAAATCCAAAACCATGTATCAAACCAAAGATAAGTGTTAAAGCTGGATTAAACGTTTCTGCATCCTTTTTTACCTCAACAAGATAAGAATAGCTTATCATAAATATAATTAAGCCTAACCAGGTTAACGGTGATACAATTCCTCCAAAAATTATAGAGGCTAATCCAAGAATAATTAAAAACCCGACAGAGCTTTTCAAAAAAATAGGGCTTTTTTTATCCTCCAATAGTAGTGCTTGGCTTGCTACTAATAATATTGTGAAACCAATCAAAGCCTCAATTGCTACTGACGAAGGTTGAACTAAACCTAAAGCAGCCAAGGCAAGTGTAATAGAGTGCCCAATGGTAAAGCCAGTAACCGTAAAGAAAACTTTCTTTAAATTTAAGCTAACTAAGAGCAGTGTCATTAAAAATGCTAAATGATCAAATCCAAGTAAAATATGCTCAAATCCAAGCTTTATGTAATCAAAAAAGACCTCAAAAGAACTTTGTTGGTTTTTCCCAGAAATGAGAGAAAATTCATTCTTTTTTCTCGTTGAGGTAAAAATTGTTTCTTCCCAATCATTTGAATTTATTTTTATTCTGGCAAAATGAATATGTCCCGCCGATGCATCAAAAAACGAATTATTTTCAATTGATAGAGTATTACCAGCCTCAAGACATTCAAAATTTAACATTGCTTTAATTGAATTATCTTCATTTCTTTTCGTAAGTATTGATGAAGAAATTTCACAGGGTTTTTCATTAGAAAATATTTTTATGTTCTTTATTAAATGATTTGATAACTGATCTTCCAAACTATCATAATAACCATCTAGAACTGGTAGAAGAGTAATGTACCTTGGGGCAACCGAAAAAACTGCTGTTATATTTTTTTCCTCTACTGTCCAATTTGAGAATGACTGACTTATCTGATGAGAATTTGCAGGGAAACTAAAAAAAGAGCATAGGATTACTATTAAAAATATTTTCAACTTATTCATCAATACTCTCATTATAAATAATATCATATTTTTTTCTTAACCATTCGATATAATTAAGCAAAGCCTCCTCATCCTTACGACGCTTATATTCGCCTCTAATTTTATCCCTCATACTCTCAAACGGTAAAGGCTCACCTTTTTCAGACTCAACCAAGTATAAAAAGCTATAACCTTTATCAGTCTCTATTTCGCTAGTAATTTGACCATCCTCTAAATTAAAAGCATTTTTTACTAAATTAGGATCAATATAATCTTTTAGCTTCCTTTCAGGAAGTAAGGTATCAGGTATTTTAGGCAGGAATTCGTCACCCTCTTCTCTGGAGACGGTATCAAAATCATCCACATTAATTAATCTTTCTCTAATAGTGTCTAATCTTTTTTCATCTTCTTCTTGAGATCTAAATTTTAAAAAAATCAATTTTAATCTCAATTCTTTTGATGGAAGAAAAAAAGAAATATTATCGTTATAAAATTTCTTTAAATTTTTATCATCTATTAAAAAGTCATTATTTTCCGATAGAATACTATCGATCATTGAATTAACGATTAATTTTCTAATTGGGTTTGATGTTTGATGTAAATCAAGATCAATACCTCTTTGTAACAAAAGTTGCTCGTCAATTAGTCTGTCTTTTACCAGCTGGATCTGCTCACTTGTTATCTGATTATCTTTATTCATTGATAAAGCTTTTAAAGCTAAATCTAGATCAGATTTTAAAATAGGGTGATTATCAACAAGAGCAACAATATCATCAGATAATTTTTGTTTTTTATCAGGATTAAAGATACCAATAAAAATTAAAAACAACCCAAGTAAGACCCCGAAAAAGACAAAGGATTTTTTCATAACATTTTAACTATTATTTTTGGATATATAAATTGGAGATGACCAGGCTCTATGCTCTTCTTTAGATAAACAGGCATCATTAGAGTCTACTCTATAATCTCCCCAGCAAGGATTTACCTCTATACAATTACCCTCGCTATCATACTTACACCTTAAGCTATCACCATTAATGGTATCGGTAGGTTCTTGAATAGCTCTAACATAGTAAATCGAATGTCTATCATTTTCAATAAAGCTTGCATCTTCAAATTCTACCTCACAACCATTATCTCCATCACATGGTAAAACTAGCCAAGGATCTTGAATGAGGTCATCAACTTTCTCATCAGATGATATTTGAGGAGTAATTTTAATAACTTCTATACGGGTAATATTTAATCTTTCGGATGACGGATTATAGCACTCACCACCACACAATGTATCAATTTTTTCTCTAGGTAACCCGTCCATAACAAAATCTTCACAACCAGGTTTTTGCTTGAAAGAGCCAACAGCTTTTACAATAAATTTTGGATTATTCGAAAGGGATAAAGATGAGCCCATTGGATTAATTTCCTGATTAGAAACTTCATCAAACCAAAGTAAAATTCTAGGACCTGAAGTTCCATAAATTTCTTTCCTTTCCATAGCATCCCATATTGCGTTCCTATTTCTTCCCTCTGAATGAACAGCAGCTAAACCTCCTTGAGTCCAAAAACTTTGCTGTCTCTCAAGCTCAGTTAAAGCAAAACCGGCATTAGAAGCTAAAATTTCTTCACGTGTTAAAGGAAGTATATTTGGATCTGCTTCTTGACCCTGATTAGGTAAAAGTAACCCTCTATAATATTCACTCCTTGCTCCTGCAGACTCAGTGGTAGTCTTTCTATCAACAGGCTTATAACCTGTTCCAGGACGTGCTCTATGATTATCTGATGAAGAAATAAAACCCCAGTTAAAGTTTATTGGCTCACCTTCATCAAAATTTGTTATAGCGAGTCCATACTGAACTGATGTTGTTGGATTATGATTAAAGGCTGGTAAAAAACAATCTTGACATTGGCCAGAGTTTAAATAATCCTCTGAATTCTCTCCTGGTACAGCTATATGAAAACCAACTCCTAGGTTTGCAGTTACTTGCCTAGCTTTCTCAGCCCTATTAGAGCACTCTTTTTCGTCCAAACCTGCATTTAAACACCTATTCTCAATAATTTGACCCGCACGCCAACATGAAGGTAAAAAATTTTCAGTTGGGCTAGGGCATATAGGATTTTCTATTTCACCAATAACTTGCCTATATGATCTATATTCTTCGGTATTTCCATGGCCTGACATAACTTCAATAATAGGAAAAGACTTTGGTCTCATTTCTTTTTTAAGTTGCTTATCCCATGATGTTGTAGGTGGTGTATAAAAACCCCAAGACGAACCATGGGGAATTACTAATGGATCAAGAGATTGCTCCTCAAGTCGCCTTATTAACTCACCAGGGTCTTTAGCTTGCTCAAAACAATCTAATGGTAACTGATCTGAAGATAGATTTGGATCACAAAAAGGTACATCACGAAGTTCTTTTAAAAATTTTTGAAGATTGGCATATTCTTGCCAATTATTAAGATCTGTAAAACCTAATAAACGAAAATCATTATCGGTATTGTCAGTATTATTTCTCAAAGCATTTACTGCAACACCAGATGCAGCAATAGGTCTTTTTGCAACTTTTTCATCATCAAGGTCCTTGAAAATAACGTTCTTATGACCATAGTGTTCAGATGGAAGTGCTCCAACCTGTGTCCATTCAAATCCAATAAATGGGATGACATCAGTGCTCTCTTCATTATCAGTTGCAAAAGAACATTGACGAATAAGTTCTTTGGTTTCTTTCCATTTTCTAGGAGTTGATGCCTCAGCATGATCAGTTGTTGCCCAAAAATCTATTCCAGAACAATATCTAGCATAATCACAAGCATCAGCCATAGGGGCCGAACCAGTTCCATTTAACATTGGTAAAGTCCATAAAAAAGCATCAGTTGAAAATGTTGTATGAACATGGAGGTCACCAAAAAGAATTTGTTTAGGTTCTTTAACACCCAAGGTTTTTGCAGAATTTATTTGATTAGCTGTTCTCTTAGATATGATTTCGTTGGGTATTGTTTTACCTTTTATTGAACCTGCTCTCTCATATTTACCTGTCCAACCATAATAAAGGCCTCCTGAAAAATATAGAATACCTGCAAAAATAACCAATATTGCAATTAGAATAATTTTTTTCATGAATAAACCCCCAAATTTTATAATTCAAAGCCCTGAACTAATGCTGCTTCTTTTCTAACTTTTTCTGGACCGCCAAGAATTTGTCTTGATAAACCTATTCTTTTAAACCAATAGTGCATACCTAAAAGATCAGTAAAGCCCATTCCTCCAAAAACTTGCGTTGAAGTTCTTGCAATATCTTGACCAATCTCAGATAGATGAGCTTTTGCATGACATGCTAAAAGACGTGCTTCATCTTTAATAAAATCTTGTGAATAAGCCGCATACCAGATTAAAGATCTACAGGGCTCTAAGTCAGCTGCCATTTCAGCACACATATGTTTTACCGCCTGAAAAGATCCGATAACTCTTTCAAACTGTTTTCGTTCAAGTGAGTACTCAACAGCTTTATTAATCATGTTCTGGCTAGCACCAAGCAAATCTGCTGCTAAACCAATTCTTCCTACATCAATTGTTTTTTGAATGGCATCTTTACCACCAGGTATTATTTGGCATTTTGAGGAATCAAAAATTATTTCAACAACTGGACGGGTTGTATCTATTGTTGGTATCTCATTGATTTCAACACCGTTATTATCTGTCTCAACAAGTATTAAATTATCATCTACTGCTGTTATTATTATTGTTGGATTTAGTTCGCCATCTATTCCAAAAATACTCACCCCTGAAACATTTGTGCCATCTAAAACCAAACCTAAATCACTTCTTTTTCCAATAACTTCACTAAGGGACACACAAGCGGTAATTTCACCAGATGCAATCAGTGGAAGCCATTTTTCAGCCAAATTATTTTCCTTATCAAATAAAATTGCAGTTGGTGCCATTATAGAGTTTCCAATCCATGGCGATGGTGCTGCATAAGATCCTAATTGTTCAGCCACCAAACTTGCTTCCAAAACTCCTAAACCAGATCCTCCATACTCTTCTGGGATCATTAAACCTGGTAAACCCATATCAATAATCAATTTTCGTAAGCACTTTCTTAATAAATCATCACCTTTGGAGTGTTCACGAAGATTATCGATGCTAATATTTTCATCTAGCATTTTTTTAACACTGCCCATTAGAATTTCTTGTTCTTCTGATAATGCAAATTCCATTATTTTTTTCCATTAACCATTGGTTTTGGTTCACGAGGCATTCCAAGACCTATTTCACTTATTATATTTTTTTGTATTTGAGCTGTTCCGCCCCCAATAATTAATCCTAGGTCAAACATATACTTCCACTGCCATTTTCCTGAGCCGTGATCATGATTACTTTTACCATAAATGGTACCGAGCTCTCCAAGAAGGTCAATCGCAAAACCAGCAAGATCATGATTAAGCTGACATCCATTTAACTTAACAATTAATTTTGCCATTTTAGCATCTAATTTTTTATGGGATGCCGTCAACAATCTCAAACTATTAAATGACATACTTAACACCCTTGCCTGAAGCTTCATTAATCTATCCAAATGAATAGGGTTATTAATTAATTTCTCACCGTTAATGGTTTCTTGATGCATTAAATCAATAATCTCATTCAAACGTGTCGCTGACTGGTTAGGATCACCAAGCATCCCTCTTTCATGAGTTAAGGTTGCGTTTGCCACATACCAACCTTCTCCTCTTTTTCCAACAATTTGGTTTTTAGGAACCCTTACATCAGTAAAAAAAACTTCATTAAATTCTGCATGTCCTGTCATTGTCATTAAAGGTCGAACTTCAATTCCAGGAGTTTTCATATCGATTAAAATATAAGATATTCCTTTATGTTTTGCTGCCTCAGGCTCAGTTCTTACTAAACAAAACATCATGTCAGCAATTTGAGCGCCTGACGTCCAGATTTTCTGACCATTTATGATAAAATCATCACCATCGATAATTGCTTTTGTTTGTAAGGAAGCAAGATCAGACCCTGAACCAGGCTCAGAGTAACCCTGACACCAAATCACCTCTCCTGAAATAGTTTTGTTTATCCACTCATTTTTTTGATCATCTGATCCTAATTCTAAAAGAGTTGGCACTAACATAGAAATACCTTGATTAGCCATACCCATAGGGATATTAGCTTTACTAAATTCCTCAGCAATTATTCGTGATTTTAAAACGTCTGACTGAGCTCCATACCCACCATACTTTTTTGGAATAGTTCTAGCAGCATAACCATTATCGATTAATTTTTTTTGCCATTTAAGCTCTTCGCTACTTGGCCTTACAGGGGTTCTTGCTTTACCAGCCATATGTTTATTTTTTTCAAGAAAAGAGAGGACATTTTCTCTAAAATCAATATATTCAGGTCCAGCGTTTAAATCCATTTTTGTTCTCTTTATTGTTATCTACTATGATATAGAAAATTTAGATATAAATCATTCAAATTTCTTATAAATTTAAGATTTAAAGGTCAAAATATCGCACTAATTAAATAAATTTAATTTTACAAAGATTATAACACCAGTTAGATTGGCCAAAAATTTGAAGATATTATATTTTCATTTTTGAAACTAACTTATAGGTATTGTTATGAAAAAATTCTTGTTAACTCTTCTAGTATTTTTTGGCTTTAATCAAAGCAATGTTATTGCAGATAATGCATCAAATACAAATGCTTTTTCATTTAGCTTTGAATCTATTGAAGGAGGCGATTTAAATCTTGATCAATATAAAGGTAAAGCACTTTTAGTTGTTAATACTGCATCTCTATGTGGTTTTACAGGGCAATACGAAGGTCTTCAAACATTATGGGAAAATTATAAAGATAAAGGTTTGGTTGTTATTGGAGTACCCGCAAATAATTTTAAATCTCAGGAGCCAGGAAATGATGGTGAGATTAAAGAATTTTGTGAAACTACATTTGGAATAGATTTTCCAATGACCTCAAAAGTTAGTGTTAAAGGTGATGATGCTCACCCTTTTTATAAATGGCTTGTTACACAATCTGCAGGAACGCCAAAATGGAATTTTCATAAATACTTAATTGCTCCTGACGGATCTTTTAATAAATCATTTACATCTTTAACAAAACCTATGTCCGGTAGCCTTGTAAAAGCTGTAGAGAAAATACTTCCTAATAATTAAATGAAAAAATATTTAATATTAGTAGCCCTTATTTTCTGTTTTAATAATGGTCATGCAAAGATAATAATCGATAATGAATGGGCTAGACTTACTCCAAATGGAATGGGTGCAGTATATTTTGAAATTAAAAATACTAATACTGAAGATGATTTTTTGATAAAAGCCTCTTCTCCGAATGCTAAGTCTGTAATGATCCATGAGACACAGAGAATGGGCAACATGACTCATATGAAACACCATTCTAATGGAACAAAAATACCTGCAAATAACTCAGTATTATTCCAACCGGGAAGTTTTCATATAATGCTATCCAGTATTGATAAAAATTTAAAGCTAGGAGATAAAATCCTTATTAATCTTGTTTTTCAAAATCATGAAAATATTTCTATAGAACCAATTTTAAAAATTAAACCACCTATCAAATAAAAAAGGCTGCACAAAAGAGCAGCCTTCTTAAATTTAATTTAGTTTAGTTTAAGCAGCGTTATAGCCAAGAATTGCTTTGATTTCTAAGAATTCTTCAAAACCAAGATCGCCCCACTCTCTTCCATTACCTGACTTCTTATAACCGCCAAACGGTGCATTAAAATCTGGACCTGCGCCATTAACATGAACATTACCTGAACGAAATTTCTCAGCAAACTTTTGAGCTTTTTCCTGACTTCCAGATACATAGCCTGATAATCCATACTCTGTATCATTGGCAATTGATATAGCATCATCTTCATCTTTGTACGGAAGAATTGATAAAACAGGACCAAAAATTTCCTCTCTGGCAATAGTCATATCATTGGATACATCTGAGAAAATAGTTGGTTTAACATAATAACCGGCATTAAAACCTTCAGGTTTTCCTGGACCACCAGCAACAAGTGTAGCGCCTTCCTCAATACCTTTTTCAATTAATCCTTGAATTTTATTAAATTGAACTTCACTTACAACTGGACCAATTCCTCCAGCTGCAACTTCTTTAGGATCGCCTACTACAGTTGCTTCTGCAGTCGCTTTAGCAATAGCGACAGCCTCATCCTGCCTATCAGCAGGTACAAGCATTCGAGTAGGTGCATTACATGATTGACCAGAATTCATAAAGCAACCTGTAACACCGCCGGCAACTGATTGATTGAAATCAGCATCATCAAGAATAATGTTAGCTGATTTACCACCTAATTCTTGAGAAACTCTTTTTACAGTGTCTGCAGAAGCTTTAGCTACAGCAACCCCTGCTCTAGTTGAACCCGTAAATGACATCATATCAATATCGGGATGAGAGGACATTGCTTCACCAACACTTAAACCATCACCATTTACAAGATTAAATACTCCAGCAGGAACTCCTGCCTCATGAAGAACTTCAGCAAATATTACTGCATTTAACGGAGAAACTTCTGATGGCTTTAAAACCATTGTGCATCCTGCAGCTAATGCTGGTGCAACCTTACAAGCAATCTGATTGATTGGCCAGTTCCAAGGAGTAATCAAACCACAGACACCAACCGGTTCTTTTCTGAGTCTGGTTGTTCCCTTATCTTCATCAAAGTTATAATTTTTTAAAACTTCCATAAATGTACCAAAATGCCCTGCTCCAGTAGCAGCTTGAGCCGCCTTTGAAAGCCACAAAGGTGCACCCATTTCAGAAGAAATTGTTTCTGCAATTTCATCATAACGTGATTGATAAACTTCAAGAATTTTTCCCATAAGAGCTAAACGCTCTTCTTTTGTTGTTTGAGAAAAACTTTCAAATGCTTCTTTTGCAGCAGCAACAGCTTTATCAACATCTTGGCTGTTACCCATAGCTATTTTACCAATTACTTCTTCTGTTGCAGGATTAATAACATCTAAAGACTTTGGGTCAACTGGATCTACCCATTCACCGTTAATGTAAAATTGCATACATTCTTTCATTTAACTATCTCCTTCTCATAAATGCCTTATAAACATCTTTATTACAGCACAGTAAATCTAAAGCAACAATCCCTTTTACATATAAAAAATAAAAATTTATAATACTTGAAGAAGAATTAAATAAAGGGGAATTAAAAATGGCTAAACCATATCCAAAAGAAGATCATCTGATAGGAAATTATGCACCACTAAGAATGGAAAGTAACGTTGATGATTTAATAATAGAAGGTAATGTTCCTTTAGAAATAAATGGTAGCTACTACAGAAATGGTCCTGATCCAAAATTTTCTCCTAGAGGAGGTAAATCTCATTGGTTTGGTGGCGACGGAATGGTTCATGCCTTTCATATCAATAATGGAAAAGTTTCATACATTAACCGTTGGATGAGAACTGTAAAGTGGCTTAAAGAACACGAAGCCGGTGAGGCACTATTTCCAAGTGGAATGGACCCTACAGATACTGATCCTTCAGTTCAGGGTTTAGAAACCGATGGGTTAGCAAATACTTCAATAGTTTCTCATGCTGGAAAACTTTTAGCGCTTGAAGAGGCACATGCACCTTTTGAGTTTGATCCATTTACCCTTGAGTCAATTGGATCCCATACATTTGATAGTAAACTTCAAGGTCCTGTTACAGCCCATCCTAAAGTAGATCCAGTTACAGGAGAATTATTATTTTTTGGATATATGGCTGATGGTTTTTTTAGTGATACAATAAGGTATACATCTGTATCGAAGGATGGAAATATTTCAAAATCTGAGTTAATTAAAGCGCCATTTCCATCAATGGTTCATGATTTTTTTGCCACTGAAAATTATATAATAATACCTGTTTTTCCTTTAACGGGTGATTTTGAGCGAGTAATAAATGGAGGTCCAGCTTTTGCATGGGAACCTGAAAAAGGAAGCCACATTTGTGTTATGCCTAGAAATGGTAATGCTAAAGATGCAAAATGGATTGAAGCAGATCCAACCTTTGTATTTCATTATATGAATTCTTATGAGGAAAATGGATCTATAATATGCGATTGTATGGAATTTGGACTTCCACCTTTATTCCCATATGCAGATGGTACTATGCCAAAACAATCAGAGGCAGAGGCTAAACATGCAAGATGGGAAATTGATATAAAGAATTCTAAATTAATTAAAACTTCATTAGATAATATAACAGGGGAATTCCCAAGGTTTGATGAGAGGTTTGCACTACGTAAATACACTCATGGTTATTATGCTGGAAGTATTGGAAATCATCCTAAGGGTATGTCTCTTAATTCAATTATTCATTATGATTATAATACTGGTGAAAGAAAATCTTATACCACTGCTGAAGGTGGAGCAGTGGGTGAGCCTGTTTTTGCACCTAAATCAAAGGACAGTAAAGATGGAGAAGGATGGTTAATAGCAACGGAATATAACGGTGCTGAAAATAGATCAAATTTAATCTTCTTAGATGCTCAACATGTTGATGATGGTCCAGTAGCTACGGCTCAACTCCCTCATAGAGTTCCTTATGGTTTCCATGGCTGGTTTGAAAATAGATCATAAATAAACTAATGATTTTTTGGAAAAAATTTTTTTTTTATTTATTTATTTTAATTTTATTTCCTTTTGAGGCTTTCTCTCAAGAGAATAATAAAATTATCTATGATCAAGCTTACTTTAGACAATACAACATAACTAATGCCGCTGATGCCATTAAAAGAATACCAGGTGTTGAAAATTTAAGCTCAGGAAATTTTTCAGACGAGCCAGGAAGTAATAATAAAAAAAGAGGTTTTGGTTCTTCAGGGACTCAAATTTTAATCAACGGTGAAAGGCAGTCTTCCAAAAGTAATAGCATTATAAAAACATTAGAAAGAATAAATTCTGATTCATTGATTAGAATAGAGGTAATTAGAGGTTCAGAAGCAGGCCTTGATGTTCGCTCAGATGGAATAATCGTAAATATTGTAGTGGATGGTAATTTATCAAAAGGCTCTGGAACTTGGAGCGCTGCATTAGGATATCTAACCTCTGGTAGTAGTAACTGGAGAGGAATAGGATCTTGGGCAACAAAAATAAAAAAAACCGATATTATTGTAGGGTTTGAAAGAATTGGTGACTTAAATAGCAGAAAGTATAATGAATTTACTGTCGATCAAGAACAGTCACTTCTTTATTATAGATTAAGAGAAACAATTGAGTACCAATCGAGTAACAGGGTAAACATAGATTTAAATTCAAAAATTAATGATAAAAATACCTTAAGAATTAATACTTTGATGTGGTTTAATGGAAAAGAAAATGCTCCACAAATTCAAGAATATTTTTCTCCATCCGATATCAAAAACGAGGCGTTTTATAAAAAAATTAACTGGGACAGAAGAGAAGACAATGATGGGTGGGAATTTGGAGGTGACTGGGAGCATCAAATCAATAAAAATAATTCATTTAAATTAAGAGTTGTACTAACAGAGGAAAATGAAGATCAAAACGATATTTCATTCTTAGATGACACAATAGATTCATATAACAATAGTATTGAAACAAATATCAGAAAAGAAAACGAAAGAATAATTAGATTAAGTTTTAACAAACTGATAGGCAAAAGTAGTTCACTCGAATACGGTATTGAAAGTGCTTATAATAAATTAAATAGAACATTTAATCTCACATACTTCGATAACAACTCTGTAGCAACTAACGCAGGTTTAATTAATACATCTGGACTAGTCGAGGAAGATAGATATGAAGGATTTTTATCATACAATGTTCCTTTATCAAAAAAAATTAGAACTGAATTAGCCCTAAATTATGAATGGTCAGAGATCAGTCAATCTGGAGATGTAAATTTATCCAGAGAATTTAAATACTGGAAACCTAGAATAGATATTAAATGGGACTATAAAAATAATCGACAGATCAGGCTGAATATTGAAAGAAATGTTGGTCAAATTAATTTTGATAATTTTATCTCAAGCTATGATCAATTTGAGGAAACTATTCGTGCAGGAAATCCAGATTTAAAGCCAGAAACATCCTGGGAAATTAAATTAGAACATGAGTGGAGGTTGCCGAATGATGGAGGGGTTATAACCTTAAAAGGTTTGGCTAGTGAAATAGATGGTCCAGTAGATAGGCTTCCAATTGATGGTTATGCTGGGATAGGAAATTTAGGCTCAGGAGAAAAAACTCAAGCAAGGATTGATGGAAGTATTAGAATTAACAAACTTCTTGAAGGAGGTGTTTTTAGATTTATGGGCTATCTTCAGAGTACAGAAGTGATCGACCCTGTGACAAATATTAAAAGAGATTTTTCATGGTACAAAAGATGGCAAACTATGATCGGTTTAAGGCAAGATGTTCCGGGGGGAAGATATAGCTGGGGCTTAACTTATAGATCCCAATCACAATTTAATATTTATGACCCTTATTTATGGGGAAGATTTGCTCAAGATCCCACCTTAAGTTTTGGTTTTACAGCCAAGATTAATCCAAGACTAAATTTCAACTTTATCGCAAAAAATATTTTAGATACAAATTTTGGCTTTGGAAGAAAATTAATTTATAATGGATTCAAATCAAATAACGATCTACTTATTCAAGAAAATTTTGATATAAACGAACATAGCTTTTTTAAAATCGAACTTGAAGGAACTTTTTAATCAACCATTATGACTTTGAAAGTCAACATTGTCCTCATATTCTACAACTCTATTTAACCTTTTATCAAAAAAAGCAATTAACAAGCATATGAACATTAGTGCGATCCCAAGATAATAAGGAAAATTAACATTTATGATAAATAGTTGCATACCTGTTAAAGGATTTATAAGAAAACCCGCCGCATAAGAGCTTACCAAAATACCTGCTGCTGCTCCTTGTTCATCCTTACCAACTGCTAGAGATAGACCTGTAAATAAGCCTGGTCCCATTAATGCTCCACCAACTCCGTAAATAGCCATTGCAACCCCCATTAAGTATAAGTCTTTAGAGGCAACAATTAATATTAGAGATATAATTGTCGCTATTGAGCCAAGTCTTAGTAAAATTGATGGAGTTGGTGAGATATTTCTTATAATACCTAACTGAACAATTAATGTAGCAACCCCTGTAAAAATTAACATTGAGCCAGTATAAACTGATGCTTCTGTATTATTATAACCAAACTTATCTTGCAGATATAATGATAAAATTTGCATAACAACAGCAGATGTTTGGCTAATACATAAACCCATCAGAGCAAAAGTAATTACTCGTGTATCGTATGGCGTAAGCCTAGCTTCATGAACTTTAGCAGGACGAATAGGTTTAGTTTTTTCAGGTAAGAAAATAAAAATCAATAAGGCAATAAATGCTGTAATAAACCCAAAAAGAAAATAAGGTACTAATGGTCCCAACATAACTGCAGCAGAGGCCAAACCAGGACCAACAATGCCACTAATTGCGAAAGCTGAACCCATTACAGCCATAATACCTGATCTTTCTTTTTCAGTGGTTCGATCAGCTACATAAGCCATCGATGCTGAGTGGGCACCTGAACCTAAAAAACCATAACAACCTCTAGTAAAGATTAATAAACCAAACAAAGTACTTAAATTTATATACCCTAACTCATTCAATCTAAATTCAAGCCCCATTAAAATTGTTGTAAATGCATATACTAAAAGGCCAAGAATTATTATTGATTTTCTGCCTATGAAATCACTTTTTCTTCCCCAAAATGGGCTCATCATCATCCAACCAAGCGCTGATAATGAGAATATAAATCCAACTTGAACTTCTGATAAACCTAGCCCTCTTGCATAAGGAGGTAAAACTGCAATAAAAAGAGTCTGGCCGGTTCCAATTGCAAACATAGCAAGAAACAGAACCCTGAATCCTAATTTTCTCTCTTTCGGTGAAGTTTTAATGGATGTTGTCATTAGAATTGTTAACTAGCGTTACTTCCCATAGCGCCATCAGCAAATCTTCCACCATCTACATTTAAATCTGATCCTGTAAGGTACTCGGTAGTACATAAAAATAAAATAGCATCTGCCATATTTTTTGGTAGACCTACCTCTCTAAGCGGGGTCTCTAATTCAAAAAAACTTTTTAGATCATTATCACCCTCAGAACCGGCTCCAACCATAGGAGTCCAAATGACACCTGGGTGTAAAGCATTTATTTTAATATTTCTATCTGCAACCTCTAATGCAGCAGCCTTAGTCATAGATGTAACTGCACCTTTTGAAGCGCAATAACCTGAGGCATCAGGAAGACCCATTTGGCCCATTAAAGAGGATACGTTAACAATGGCGCCACCATCACTCATTTCAGGCAGACAGTGTTTCATACCAAGCCAAGCACCATCAATATTAACTGAACAAATTTGATTAAAATCCTCTAAAGAGGTTTCCATTATTGGTTTTAGAAAAAATTGTCCTGCATTATTAACTAAAATATCTAAAGAACCAAAATTATCCTTAGTAGTTTTTATAACTTCAATCCAATTATTTTCATCAGCAACATCATGCTGAACAAATAAACTTTTACCACCTTCTTTAGAAATAAGTTCTGATGTCTCTTCAGCAGCACCTTTATTTCTGCCAGTAAATACAACTGAAGCTCCCTCTCGAGATAATAAGATAGCAGTCTCTCTTCCAATACCTGATGTAGCACCAGTAACAATTGCAACTTTTTGATCTAATTTACCCATAATTACTACCCCGCGGTATAACCTCCATCAATAGTCAATTCAGCACCAGTCATAAAAAAAGACTCATCAGAAACTAAAAATAAAATTGTTTTTGCGATTTCTTCTGATCTAGCCATTCTACCCATAGGAATATTTGATTGAATAAATTCCTTATCACTTAAACCAGAAGTAAAAACTTTTCCAACCTCTGTATCAGTTAAACCTGGATGAATTGAATTAACTCTTATTTTTTCTGGTCCTAATTCGCAAGCACCTGCCTTTGCTAAAAGTCTCACACCACCTTTTGCAGCACAAACTGCAGTGGTATTTGGTGCTCCTACTTTACCAAGAACCGAAGAAATCATTACAATAGAACCACCCTCTCCATGTTTTCTAATAGCCTCTGTCCCATATTTTAAGCCAAGAAAAGATCCAACTAAATTAACGTCGATAACCTCTTTAAAATCATCTAATTTAGACTCATTCATAGATCTCCATGAAAAAGTACCAGCGTTATTTACAACTCCATCAATACGACCATACAATTCAAGACCTTCATCAATAACTTTTCGCCAATCATTTTCTATGGTTACATCTTGAGGAATAAATTTTGCATTATCGCCATTGCTTAATATTTCTTTTTCAACGGAAAAACCCTGACTTTCAGTTCTGCATGTTAAAATCACATTTGCTCCATTTGAAGCAATTAATTTAGAAGCTTCGGCTCCAATACCTCTTCCTCCGCCAGTAATAATAAAAGTTTTATTTTTGAGATTTTCCATAGATTTCCGAATTTAAGTTTCGATATTACAAAAAAAAAGGATGAAACACCAGTGCTTCATCCTTTATTCTTTTATTTTAGTGTTATTACCAAGAATTTCGTAATTCTAACATGTAAGTTGCAGGATCACCCCAACCTTGGAATCTAACAGATGTTAATGAGTGAGTTCTATATTCCTCATCAGTAAGATTTCTACCAATAAGAGCAATAGAATAATCACCAGCATCATAAGTTATAGTTGCATCTAGAAGCTCATATCCATCTTCACTATCTGGAAATGATGAAATAGTTAAATTCTGATCATCAAAACCTCTGTATGTTACATTCGTGTTAAGCGATGCACCATTATTAAGTTGATATTCATACAAAGCTGTTAATGCAAAACTTGTTTCTGGAACTCTTGCCAATTGAGGAGTGGCTCCAGAATTTACAAGATCAATCATTGTGCCTGCTTGGGTTGGTCTGCCGCCAACACCCAATCTTCCAGAATCAACTACAGCGTCATTGATCTTTGGATCCAAGATACCATAATTTAATCTAAGAGTTAGACCGTCTACTGGAGGTAACCAAACAATTTGAACCTCCGCACCAGATATTTCTGTTTCCTGATAATTATTAATGTAAGTATCAGTTGCTCTAAACGCACCAGCAGTTGACAAAATACTTGAAGCTTGGAAACCTTCAGTAGTAGTTTGAAAGACAGCACCATTCACTTGTAAAGAACCATCTAAAAATGTGTTTTTAGATCCTATTTCAAATAGTTCAGTAAGTTCTGGATCAAATACACTAAAGTCACTTCCTTCTCTAGCATGTGCTTGAGGAACCAGAGCAAATCCTTGAGCATTCAGATCTGCTACTCTAGAGGCAGTTAGAGTATCGGATGCTGCATATCTAATAGAATAGCCCCCTGATCTAAAGCCCCTTGCCCATCTAGCGTATAAAAGACTATCCTCTGTTACTTGCCAATCGACAGATGCTTCACCCATGTAATCATCCCAAGATGCTGATCTCGCAAACCTAGGAAGTACTACAGGTGAATCAAGAGGAGCAACTGTTCCATAAGTACCTGGACCTACAATAGTATTATATTGAGAATGGAAGTCTTTTGATTCATCAACATATCTAAAACCACCAGAAACAGATAAATCATCTGATACATCATATTTAACTAATGCAAAAATTGCTACAGACTCGGTATCTTGACCTGAAGTTTGAACAACTCCACCAGAATGTTGCTGAAGCATTATAGAGTCTTTCCATAAAAATATTCCAGTAGTTAAGTTTAATTTATCAGTAATGTCATTTGAAACTCTAATTTCCTGAGAGAACTGAGAAAAATGTTGATTCCTAGCAGTGTGTAAAGGACCACCTAAAGTAGCTGGATTTCCTTGACCACCAGCAATACCAGGTGTTGCATCAAAATCTTGGAGAACATTATCATCTAACTGTAAATAAGAAGTAGCAATTGTGACTTCACCAATTAGTGTGTCTGAAACAATTTCAATACTACCTCTAACAAAGTCCATATCTGATTGTTCTGGATTATCAAGATTAACAACATGAGGAGGCAGTGCTTCTGTTTGTGAGAAGAAAGGTTCAAGTCCAGCAAAAGCTGCAAATGGGGTAACACCAATTGCTGCGCCAGCTGTACTTAGTTCAGTTGCAGTTACTGCTCCCAGACCAGGAGTACATCCATTGTCAGCTGCTCCAACTAATCCTAAACCAGCTCCAAAATTAGGAACACACCCTGCACCAAAAGGATTTCCTGAATAGGAAACCGGCGCTGTATCGCCTCTATCATAATAATAATCAGTAACAATATAGATTTCTGTATTCTCAGTTGCTTCAATTAAAAAACGAGCACTTGCCGCAGCAATATCTAATTGTCCTGAGTCTTGTTCAGTATACAAATTATCATAATAACCTTGGTGAGCAAGTTTTCTAAAGTTCCAACGTGAAGAAACTTTATCATTGATAGGAATATTTAAAATAAGGCCTAATTCATATGCCTCATAGTTACCAATTGACACTTCAGTATCAAATTCAAAATCTTTTGATGGCTTGTTTCTCTCAACAACAACGTTACCACATGAAGTATTTTTACCGTAAACAACACCTTGAGGACCAGAATTTACTTGTATCTTAGCCCAATCAAAAGCATCTAATAAAGTACCAGTATTTGTTCCTAAAAATAACCCATCAACAATAAGACCAACAGGAGGGTTTTGAGTTTTTTCAACTTCAGCATAGCCACAACCTCTAACAAAAATTGCACCTTGATTACCTGAAGCTGTATTCATACCAACTTGTAAATTAGGTGCGAGACTATCTAAGTCTCTCATAGTTGTTGGCCTAAAGTCATCTAAAGCTTTCTCATCTACTGCATAAACAGCAATTGGAACATCCTGAATATTTTCTTCAGTTTTTCTTGAAGTAACAATTATTTCATCAATTTGCCTTGAAGAAACAGAAGCCTCTTGAGCTTCAACCTTAGTTGAAACATTAAAAAGGAATATTACAAGAAAAAGTCCAAATAAAAATTTGTAATTAAACATATTGAAATCCCCAAAAAAATTATGGAATTTTCTCAATTAACAACTTTTTAGTCAATAATTTTATAAAAAAAAAGAAATGAATGTTACTTTTTTACAACATACTGATAAAAGCATAAGATCTATCTTTTTTATTGAAATTAAGTGCATAAAGCTCTTATATAATAATTATTTAAAGTTGATCTTTAGGAGACATAAATCATGAGTGAAGCCATTAAACCAATTGAAGATAATTTAGAAGAAATAAATATTTTTGACCAAGAGCTTATGAAATGTCCTCATGCTTTTTATAAAAAATTAAGAGATGAAGCTCCAGTTTATCAAGATCCAAATACAGGTATTTTTCAAGTATCAAAACATGAATTAATATGTGAAGCAGCTAGAAATGCAAAAGTATTTTCTAATGATTTCGGTGCACTACAAAGGGATGGAGGATCTGATGTTTATCCTCAGGAAGCAGCAGAAATTATGGAAAAAGATGGGTACCCTGCTGTTAACACAATGCTTACTGCTGATCCACCTAGACATACAAAATATAGAAGTTTAGTTGATAAAGCATTTACCCCAAAAAGAGTTTCCGATATGGGGCCGGCAATTGAAGAAAAGACAAATTTTATAATTGATCAATTCATCGAAGATGGAAAATGTGAAGTTGCAACTCAATTAGCACAACCTTTGCCAATTAGGGTTATTGCTGAAGCCTTAGGTGCATCAACAGATGACTATGAATTCTTCAGAATATCCTCACAAGCATTTACAGATCAATTATCAGGAACAAGCACGCCAGAGGAGCATATTGAAATTGCAAAAAAGCTTGTAAAATTTCAACAATATTTTGCTGAGAGATTAGATGAAAAAGCGAAAAACCCTACAGATGATATTTTATCAGATCTTGCAACTTTAGAATTTGAAGATGAAAACGATGTTACAAGAAAAATGGAAACTCCAGAACAGTTATCAATTATCCAGCAGCTTCTTGTTGCTGGTAATGCTACTACCGCACATTCAATTACCGAAGCGATAAAGCTACTAATAGAAAACCCAGATCAAATGGAATTAGTTGTTAATGATCACAGTTTAATACCAAATATGATTGAGGAATCTCTTAGATTACTTACACCAACGAATAATATGTGGAGAATTGCCACAGAGGATACTGAATTGGGCGGGGTTGCAATTCCAGCTGGATCAGCTTTACTCCTTCGTTACGGATCAGGAAACAGAGATGAAGACCTATTTGAAAATCCTGATAAATTTGATGTAACAAGAAAAAATGCTCGTCGTCATGTTGCATTTGGGCAAGGAATTCATGTTTGCCTTGGGATGAATTTATCAAGAAAGGAAATGTATACAGCCTTCCCAATAATTTTAGATAGATTGAAAAATATGAGATTTGCTGAAAAAAATGATTTTAACTATAGTCCAAATGTCTTGCTTAGAGGATTGGATAGCTTAAATATTGAATTTGATAAAGCATAGCTAATCGTCAATTATTTGATAACTTGAAATCTTTTTTTCTAACTCTAGTTTCAAATTTGCTTTTCTTCTTTCACTAATAAATCTTTTAAGAACTAAGTCACTAACTTCATCAAATGATTTTTGTTTGGCCTCTGTAACTGATGTAAGTTTAATTATATGAAAACCATAAGGAGATTGTACTGGTCCTTGCCACTTTGAACTAATTTCAAGTGCAAAAATTTCTTTTGTTGTTTTTTCACCAAAATGTCCTCTAATAAATGACTCACTTCTTTGTGCATAATTTTTCTGATACGGAAATACTGAAATCTTATTTAATAAATTATTATTAAAAAATTCTTCATTTTGAGTTCGAACATAAGAAGTTAAATCATTGATTATTTTTTCATCACTATTACGAAAAAAGATGTGAGAGAAAGTAACTTTTGCATCATCAATATAAAAATGTTTGTTCTCGTTATAAAAAGAATTTAAAGACACTTCAGAAAGTTCTTCATTAGGTAAATTATTTACTAAAAATTGTTCACCTAATTGAGCTAATCTACTTGATATTATTGGGTCAACTTTATCCAAGCCCCAATTTAATGCCTCTCTTTTAAGAACCTCTCGTTTTATATAATCATCCCTAACTAAGGCAATTTGTATATCTGATAAATCATTGTATTGAATAAAGGCTGGATCTTCTAGATTTCTATTTGCTAAATAAAAATTGTTCAAAATATTATCGTTAATAACAATAGTATTAACATCTAAATCTTTTTTATTTAAAAGACCGAATAAAACTATTAAAATACCTAAGAAAACTCCTAGAATTGTATAAAATCTTTTTGTCATGATCAGCTAGTTTTCTGAGCAGAAATATCTCTAAAAAAATTTAGTTATTCTGGACTATACCAAATAGGCGAAGTGTAAGCTCTCTCCTGGTGAGATGCTGGAATAAATTTAGGTAATTTGTTACCGAAAACTGCACTATCATAGGTTGTCCATCGCGGAGTTGGTATCTCAATAACTCTTATATAATAAAAAGCCTGTTCTTTTGAGTTAAAATCTGGATCCTTCCAAAATGATATAAACTGGGCCTCTCCTATACTATTTTTATAAGTAGCGGCTTCAATATCTACTGTGTTAGATCCAGCATCTGATGATAAATCAACATCATACACTTTCTCTGAAGAAGAACCATCTTTGTTTGTCCATCCCTTTACAATTTGTACTCTCTCTAAATTTGCTCCATTAGGATCTTTTGCTGCCATTATTAAAAACGTAGGAGACTTTTTATTTCCTCTTAACGGGAGATCTGATCCCATAGGAACACCTTTCGAATACCCTAAATCAACAAAGTTGGGATCGAATACATCATCTTGAGAAAATTCCCATCCACCGAAAAAACGAACTGCTATCCTTGGGCCAGTGGTCGCAAATGTTTCCTTTCTTTTAAAAGCGTCAAAAATTTCCTCTCGAGTATTCTCTCTTGCCCAAACTCCTGCATAACCAGAGGCTGAAATTTGCCAGTTTCGCCATAAGTCCCCAGAGGGTATATCCTCACCGTCTGCTTGGGTAACTGGTCTACCACAGCCACCCATGCAACTTTCAACTCGACCTGGACCTGGCTCAGAATCAAGAAATTTACCAAAAAAATTATCTTCTTCAGATGCAGCTAAGGCTGTATGGTTATCTGTACTACCTATAACACCAAATTTAAATGGATTAGATCCAATTTTCTTCTCGATTTCAAGTCCTCTTCTCAAACCAGAGCGAACATAACTACCTTTATACCTATATTTTTCTTTTTCTTTATATTTATAACACTTATAATTTAAAGGATCTTTACAGTCGCCTGTAGTGCTTATCCTGATCAATCTTTTAGTCTGACTTCTTCCAATATTCCCTTCCCATGTTTCATAATCAGCAAAAGGATCATCAGGAGAGATGGCTGGATGAGTTTCGCTATCACCCTTAACTTGTGTGGCTTCTACTAGAGGTTCCCATCTATTCCTCATATTTGCATATGCACTATCAATTGGCTCACCATATGAATTTTCTAGAGGGAACATTCTACCTCCACTTATGTTACTATTATGAGAGATTGAAATTGCTTCACCTCCAGTGGAGGAATTGTAGTCTTTTAAAAAATTCCAAAGATCCTCTGGTTTATTACTATCAATTGCTGAAAAGGGAATAATTTTTTGTGCTAATTTTGCATCATCTTTAAAAACCACAACTCTATGTAAATTGTCTCCCGTTGGAGCAGGTGTCCATTCATAACCAATAAATGCAGTAAATACACCTGGTTGATTAAATTTATCAACATTTTCAGTAATTTCTTTCCAAATAGGTTCATAATCCTCTTTAGAAAATGTTTCATCTAAATTACCATTTAAACCATCAACAAATTCAGTAAATAAGGCAGGGTCATCTTCATCCATATATTTTCTCCACCTTTTTCCTAAAGGGGTTTTTAATATTTTAGGATCTCTTTCTTCAATTCTTTTAAACATGCCTAGAAATGTTGCGTGATCGGAAACCAATAAAAAATCAAGAGGAACTCTTAATTTTGCCCTAACACCATTTTCTGAAATTACTTCCTCACCTCGAGCAAATCTAAAAGCATCACTGGGTGTTAAATTTGAGTTACCAATTGTATAAGCATCAGCAGACTCATTTGAGTGTAAGTGGGTATCACCCCAAAGAAGTTTTTTAGGATAATTTTTATCTACACCTGGAGAATACTCTTTTGCACTGACAAAGGATGTAATAAAGATTAAAATAATAGAAAATAAAAAACTTTTTTTACTCATAAAATCCCCCAAAAAAACAATTTAATTATACATAAAAAAAAACTTTTATTAAATAAAAAAGGGCACTTAAAGCGCCCTTTTAAAATTAATAACCTAGATTAAAGCAACCAAAAAATTGTTTGCTTTTTCTAAGTTTTAGTATTCCCAAGCTAATTCAAGACCTAGCACTCTTGGTTTACTATAATAAGCAAGATCAAATAATACAGAAACATTGGTATGAGCAACTTTTTCCACATCATCTGCAAGATTCTTACCGTATGCAGAAATTCTCCAATTTCCCTGACTTGGTATATAATCAATACTTGCATTCAATAAGCCTCTAGCATCAATTTCAGCTGGTCCGTATCCAGTAACACTCGCATTATAATCATCGTGATATTGCCATCCAAGATTAATAACTGTTGATGCATCATTTGCCATATCTATACTATAGGTCATATTTACAGAAGCAGTTATATCAGGGGCATTTTGCAATGGTAAACCTGAATAATCTTGTGCACCAGTTCCAAAAACATCAGCAAAATATTCCTCGTAACCTGAGTCATTGAAAGCAAGAGCAACACCTAAATTAAAGTTGTCACTCGGTACCCATTCAACTTCAATTTCAATACCTTTGAGTTCAGCTTCAGCAGCATTAGCAGTAATAGTTTCTTGAGGATTAGGACAGCCACAATTAATAAGCGGTCTGATAACAGTTCTTTGTAGGTCTTCAAATCTCATTAAATAAAAGGCTACATTTGTTCTTAATGTATTACCCCAATCAGCTTTAAGGCCAATTTCAAGAGCATCAACACTTTCTTCATCAAACGGGCCTAATGTTGTAGGAGTACCTCCTCTACCATTAAAGCCACCACTTTTAAAACCTCTAGCTAAGGTTGCATAAACAAGTTTATCTTCATCAATCTGATAATCAATTCCAACTTTAGGACCAAAATTTGACCACTCATCATCCTTGTAAATTTCAGCAGCTACATTTCCAACAGAGAAAGGTTTTTGCATAAAGCTTTTCTCTTCTTTTGTGTAACGACCACCAAAACTAACATTCATACGATCTGTTAAAGCATAAGTTAAGTCTGCAAATACAGATTGTTGTTCATGAGTTTGAGATGTTACACCAATAATATGCGCCAAAAATGCACCCGAAGTATTAATGTAAGTATCTCTTCTTAAAGTATATTCCTGTTCAAAAAGATAAATACCTGCAGTCAAAGAGAGTCTTTCACTTAGATCAGTATTATACCTTAACTCGGTAGACTTTTGTTCATGAGGTTCAGTACGAACAATCCCAAACATTGGAGCATCGGTCCAATCTATTTCTTCCCTCATCTGATATTCTGTTTCTCTATAATTAGTTATAGATGTAAGTGTACCACCAGGTAATTCCCAAACAGCCTCAGCAGTCAAACCTTTAATATCTGCATTGATGTAGCCAGGACCAAAATTTATAGTTACTGCATTAGTATATCCTGTACCTGGGCGACCATAAACTGTGCTCAAAACCATATTAGGAGTTGCAGCATTTATAGCTGGAATTGGTTCACTTCTATCTTTTGAATACTCACCAATTAATGTAAGGGTAAAATTTTCATTAGGGTTGAACTCTAACATTGGTCTAACAGCAAAAACGTCGTCGCCACCAGTATCTTGATAATCTCCATCATATGCGTAGCTCATTTGACCTGGAACAGAATAATCAGGATGTGTTAGGTATCTAGCCTTGTAAAAACCATCGCTCTTTTGCTGAAGAATAGAAATCTTAGCATTAACGGTATCTGATAGAGGGGCCTCGACAGCTACTCTTAGATCTCTTCTTCCGTATTCACCCATAGTAAGACGAGCTTTTGCACCGTATTCACCAGTAGGTCTTTTTGAACGAACAACAATTGCCCCTGCAGTAGTATTTCTTCCAAACAGAGTACCTTGCGGACCTCTTAAAACTTCCACTTGCTCTACATCAAAGAGGTCTAGATTACTATTACTAGATCTAGGAACATATACACCATCAATAAAAATACCAATTGGTGGATCAATTGTGGAATCAATATCAGAATTTCCTATGCCTCTCATAAAAACTGCAGCAGAATTTGTAAAACTTCCACTTGCAGCTGAATTAATAAGTAGGTTAGGTACACTCATGCCAAGATCTTGAAGATCGGTGGCGTAAAGCTTCTGAATTTTAACATCTGTTATAGCTGTTATTGTAACAGGAGTTTCTTGAAGTGGCTCCTCTTTTTTTCTAGCCGTAACAATTATTTCTTCAATACCATTAAATACTTCTGATTCACTTGATTGAGCGAATGTAGAACTATTTGAAAACATTAAAAGAAAACTTAAAAAAATAGTTATTAATTTATAATTCATTTTAATCTCCCCAGATAATAATAAATTGAAGTTTTCTTATATGATTCTCATAAAAGAAGAAAGAAAAAAGGGCGCTTTAAGCGCCCTTTTAAATTTTAAGAATTTATATCTATTGATTAAAATTCTACTCCAAGAGATATACCAAAATGTTGTCTCTTCTGAGGTGTTGCAAAAGCAAAGGCACCTGCATCTAATGGACGAACAAGGTATCCACCTTCTTCCAGAATATCATTACCAAAAATAGTAATTTTCATACTTTTTAACTCCCCAGTTATTAGTAAAATAATTAAAAAATTACTGCTCTTTCACATATGCTAGGTTTCTTATCAATTATAAAATGAATTAATATAGCTAAGTGTTGCTTTTATGCAACTTACCAATGCTCGCCATAGGGTCTTAGCCAATGATCAAAGGTCCAAGCCGACTTATTTTGATTAACTAAATGTAAAGCTTCTTTAGCAATATCGTCTGGATCAATAAAGTAATCATCAGGCTTTTCTGGCCACATTTCTCTTGTCCATGGAACATCTATGGCAGCATCAATTGTTATATAAGCGACATGGACTCCTTTTGGATTAAGGTATCTAGCCATAGATTCTGTAAGAATTTTTTGAGCAGCTTTTGTTGATGCTGTTCCACCAAACTCTGCTTTACCTCGGTGAGCAGATGTATTTCCCGTCACAATAACTGAGCCTTTCTCATTCTCAATCATCTTAGGGCATAATAATTGTGAAAATCTTAATAAAGAAGTTACATTTGTGTCAAAATTTGATTGAAGATCTCTAACAGTAAAATCTAAAAAACTACCTCTTATTCCTCTAACAGCATTATGAATAAAGGTATCTGGATGACCAAAGTCATCAACTACTTCATTGACAGTATTTTCAATTGACTCAAGGTTACGAACATCACAAATAAAACCTTTTGAATTTTCTAATTCATTTTCAAGATGATCAAGTCTTTCTCTATTTCTAGCTATCATAGCAACTTTATAGCCTTCGTTGTGAAAGCACCTTGCTAAAGATGATCCAGTACCTGGACCTACACCAGTAATTAGAGCAATCTTATCTGACATTAATTATTTATTTACAAAAACTTCTTCCTTGGCCCAATTTATACCCCTCCTAAGAAGAGTGTAAAAAACCGGTAAATCCCAAGCACATCTCTCAACCGAAGGGTAATATTCTAAAGGCTCTGGAAGATCATGCATATCGTAGTGACCTCTGCAATGACCTAAGGTTAAATAGAGAACCTCTCCTTTTTCAACTTTTTTTGTATAAAAAACAGGCCATGTTTCTTGAGGCCAATCTTCTTCAACAAATCCTTCAGCTTTACCATCATAATCTGCTTCAAGAAGAACATCCAGATCACCATGAAGCTCCATTAAGTATAGCTCATCAGTTGTTTCGAATTCCTCAACACCCTCTACCAATGGATGGTTCGGTTGAGAAACTTTCACTTTATAAGGTTCAATAGGAGGGTGTGCAATAAACTGGGACCCAAGTGTTTCCATCATAATAGGAGCTATTCTCGGACTATCAACTTTTCCATCAGACATAAATTGTAAAATTGAGTTTGTTCCATGAAGAGCCAACCATCTTTTACCTGAGGCAACATATTTCTTAAGTGCTTTTTGCTGTTCAAGAGTTGGACGAACATCGCAAGTATATGTGATTAAAAAATCTGCATTTTCTATAGCGTGAAGATTTGAGTAATCTTCAAAGACACGGGTTTTCATTCTTTCGTCTTCAGCTAAAAGTTTTAAAATTTCTAACCTAGCAAAATCTATATCATGAAATTTTCCACCTGCAATAAAGACAACATCAATTTTCTTTTTTATATCATCTGACATTAATCACACCCTCCAATAATTATAAACTCTAATTAAAATTAAATAATTAGAACTGAACCCCTTTTGTGAATCCACCATCTATTACAACATTTGTTCCAGTAGTATGACCACTTGCAGGGCTTGCTAAGAAAGCAACAGTTTTTGCAATATCCTCGCCAGCACCATACTTGCCTAGAGGAATATTTTTTAATGTAGCGTTATAAAAATCTTCCATGTTATCTTTGATGAAGTTCCAAGGTCCACCCTCTATATAAATAGGTCCAGGACAAATAACATTCGATCTAACACCGTTAGGCCCTTCAGTTTGAGCAATATGATTTGAGTAATTTAATAAACCTGCTTTAACAGCTCCATAAGGTCCACTTCCTGGCCCTTCTTCAATAGCAGTTGTTGTTGATATTATTACAATTGATCCATTAGATGCTCTCAGCGCTTCTAATGAAGCCTCTACAGAACGAACAGTTCCCATAATGTCAGTTTGAAAGTTCGCAGCCCATCCATCTTCACTTGGATTTCCTCCTCCAGCACTAACTTGAGGAACAAGAATATCTAAACCACCAAGATCACTTATTGCTGAAGCAATCCAAGTTTTTAAGGCATCACCATCTGCAACATCCACAGCACCACCAATAGCATTAACGCCTTTGCCTTTTAGGGCATCAAGTGCTGAATTAACATCATCAATATTACGAGAACATATTGCTACATCAACACCTTCGTCAGCTAGTGCATGCGCAGAGGCAAGTCCTATACCTTTACTCCCACCAGTAATAATAGCTTTTTTTCCTTTTAATCCTAAATCCATTTTTTCCTCCTATAGATTGTTTACATTGGTGGTCCAAAACCTGGAGGTGCTCCACCAGGACTAAAAACCACCTTTTTCTTTTCTGGTACTATAATTTCAATCTTCCCATTTTCTTCTTTTATATCAAAGCATATTAATGGCTTTGTGGACAGGTTTGTCATTGATTTTCCTGTTGATAACTCAAATCGAGCCCCATGATGTGGACAGGCATAAAAACCGTTTCTAAATCTTCCACCTGATAAACATGCATTTGCATGTGGACATATATCTTCAACAGCAAAAAGTTCACCTTCAATTGATCGACAAACTAAAACATCTCTTCCATTCACTTTGAATACAGATTCTTTGCCCGGCTCAATATCTTCAGAGGCACACAAAGGCGCAAAAACATTTTCATCTTCAGTCATAACTAATTATTTTCCAGTAAGATTTACTATTCGTATTTTGGAACTTGACCACCATCTTCCATGATAAGACGATCAACAACCTGATGGAAATGAATAATTCTACGCTCTTGTTTACCACACCAGAGACCTTTATATGCAGGATTGTTCATTCCTTTTTGAACAAAGGGTAAATTATGAGCATCCTGATCAAGAACTTCACCAAGGGTATGCTCTTCACCATCTTTCACATATTGATGTTCTGGTCTTACATAACCATCGGATTGATCTTGACCGCCGCGTTTAGCGACATCGGCAGTTCTTTTATTGTCAGTATCGTTTGGTAATGTAAACATTTGAAGATCGTAAAAACATTTGTTTGGATCTTCAGGGTGAGGTCTTTGTGTAAACATCATATAATTTGTAGCATGTGTGTTGAGAGTAACATTTGGGAAAACACAATAATGATAGTCATCAGATAACTGATCATCATTAAGTTTTGAAAAATCAAATCCCTCTGTTTTTGCTCTCTCTCTTTGAGCAAGTTGAATATCTCTTCTAACTTCTTGAGCGTTACCCTTATAGGTTTCTGGATCAAGACCATTTTGCGCCATATAATTTTTTAAGTTAGGGCCGATTTCTTCCTGATCAATGTGTGGCCTTGGGCTAGGGACTCCAAAAGGAACCAAATATCTATTATGAATATCATATAAATCTATTTGAACATTCATATCATCAAGCCAGTCCATCAATTGCGGATGTGTTCCCCAAACATGGTAAGTTTCATTGAAAGCATCAACAGATGCCTTCCAATTACAATTCCACTCTACAGTCATATCCATTATTAATTTCATTTTATCAAAGTTATAAGCACTTAAATGTTCATCCATAGGACCAAGCCATTCCTTAAGTGGTTTAACATCTTTATTTAATGAATACATGACCCATCCATTCCATTCTTCACATGGTAGCTCATCTAAATGTAATGAAGGATCACAAACTCCTTGAGGGAATGTTTCTGGATCAGGGGCTTCCACCAATTTACCTTGAGCATCGTATTGCCAACGATGATATCCGCATTTAAAGGTTCCGTCTGTTAAAACACCTCTCGGTTGCTGTGCTAAAGTATTACCTCTATGTTTGCATACATTGTGAAAAGCTCTTGTTTTTCCATCTTCGCCTCTGGTTATTAAAATAGACCAGTTTCCGATTTCAGTTGTTACATAACTATTTGGTTCTTGAAGGTCTTGAGATAATCCACCTCTTAACCAAACTTTAGTCCAAATATGGTCCCACTCAAGTTTCATAAATTCTTTACTTGTATACCTTTCCTTTGGAATTCTATCATAATTTAAATTTGGTTCAGGTGCTTTATCACCAAGTGTTCCAGGTTTAGCATATCTAGTTAAGGCCATTAATTTCTCCAATCTATTTTTATAATATTAATATATCTAGTTAAATAAATGTACAATAATTTAAAAAGCAATCAAATCTAAAAAATAGAATTAAAAAAGTAAAGATAATGTTTTAATTGCATAAGTAATTTTGCGCCTTGACGATTAAGTTTGATAAGGATTGAATAAATAAAGATTGGGAGAGAATTATAATGGAAAAAAAATTTGGACCTATGATGCAAATGGCATTTGTGGTTAATGACTTTGATGAGCCAATAAATTTTTGGACAAAAAAAATGAATATTGGACCTTTTTTTAAATTAGAGCATTTAAATGTAAAAGATGTTTACTATATGGACAAACCTACTGAATTAGATTTTTCAGTTGCGATTGCTTATACAGGAAATATGCAAATTGAGTTAGTTAATCAACACTGCGATACACCATCAATATACAATGAGTATGTGAATAATGAAAAAGGACCTCTTCATCATTTGTGTACTTTAACAAATGACATTGAAAATGACATTCGTATTCTTGAGTCTCAAGGCTATATTAACCTTCAAGGAGGGAAAACCCAGGATGACGGAAAATTTGCTTATTTAGATACCAAAGAAAAAGAAGGTCCAATTTTAGAAATTGCTCAACTATCTGAAGCAGGTCTTGGTTTTTTTGATGTAATGCATGAAGCATCAAAAAATTGGGATAAAAAAACTCCTATAATGGACCTGGGTGAAGTTAGACTATAAAATTTTATTAGGAGAAGATTATGAAAGCTGCAGTTTTCCACGCACCAGGTAAACCATTATCCATAGAGCATGTTGATGATCCAATATGCGGTGATAATGAAATGATAATGAGAGTAAAGCAATGTGGTATTTGTGGAACGGATCTTCATGCAAGTGATGGAGGATCTATGGAGCCTCCTACTGGTACAATTTTTGGTCATGAATTTAGTGGAGAAATTGTAGAAATTGGAAAAAATATAAATTCATCATGGAAAATTGGTGATCCAGCCGTATCTTTACCATTTATTTCATGTGGCAAATGTAAACCTTGTATAAACGGTAATCCTTTTTTCTGTGAAATTAGCACATCATCAACAGGTATGAGTCCTGAAATACAAGGTGGTTATGCTGAATTTGTTAGAATAGGATTACCTGAGAGCGTTAAAATACCTAAAGGGGTTAGTTGGGATTTTGCTACACTAGTCGAACCTCTTGCCGTAGGACTTCATGGGGTTAGAGTCTCTAAGTTTAAACAAGGTCATAGAGCTCTTGTTATAGGTGCTGGGCCAATAGGATTGGCAACAATTCAATGGCTTAGGTTTTTTGGAGCAAGACATATAGTTGTTACAGAAATTTCTGAAGAAAGAAAAAAAATGGCCGAAGAGATGGGGGCAACTTTAATAATTGATGGTAAAACACCCCCTGAAGAATTAGCAGCAATTTATAATAAAGAAACTGGGGGTTCACCAGATATAATTTATGAATGTGTTGGATTTCCAAATGTTATCCAAAATTGTATGGAAATAGCAGCGCCATTCTCAGAAATTGTACTAATTGGTGTTTGCGATAAGCCTGATACTTTTATGCCTTTCCTTGGAACAATTAAAGAACTAACTCTCAAATTTGCAATCGCCTACCTCAAAGATGATTTTCAATTCACAGTTGATATGATGGAACAAGGAAGAATTGATCCATCTAAAATGATTACAAATCAGATAGGTTTCAATGAATTACCTGATACATTCGAGGCATTAAAAACATCAAAAGACCAATGCAAAGTAATGATATGTCCGAACCATTAGATATTGAAAAAGAACTTGAGGAAGGAAGAAAACCTGGTAATCAAACATTTTTCAAAGATGAAAATAAAAATCTTTTAGTTGTTACGAGAGGACACCCTTTTGAAAGGGACAATTTTTTTAGCATGGTTGATGCACTAGGATGTGATTGGAGTCATGTCGAACACCCAGCAGCACAAAGTTTTTTTAAAAAAGATAATTTAAAAAAATTTGATGCAGTCTTATTTTATGATATGCCCGGACTTAATTTTGAAGAAATAAACGATGACTCAAAATTTTTTATAAATCCTCCAGAAGAATATAAAAATGATTTTTTAGAGAGATTAGATGAAGGTATGGGTTGTGTTTTTCTTCATCACTCAATAGCTGGTTGGCCTCTTTGGGATGAATACAGTAATATAATTGGTGGAAAATTTTTATACAAATCTGCAGATATAAGAGGAAAAAAATCATCAGACTCTGGGTACCGTCATTTTGTTAATTATAAAGTTTCTTCAGTTAGCGATCATCCAATCACAAAAGGAATAAATGATTTTCAAATTGAAGATGAGTTATATCTCTCTCATGTTTTCGAGGAAGATATTAATCCTATACTGAAAAGTGATTATAACTTTATTAGAGATAATTTTTATTCTGCAACAAATGCTTTAAATGGAGAAATGAACTCTAATGAAGGCTGGGAACATCCAGATGGAAGCAATATAGTTGGGTGGACAAAATATTACAAAAAAAGTGCAATAACATACCTTCAGTTTGGAGATGGCGTTAAATCATATGAAAATAAAAACGTCAGGCTTCTTTTAAAAAGATCTATTGACTGGGTAACAGAAGAGACAAAAGAATTAAAAAAAATTCAAAAATGATTAAAAAAAATTAAATTCTATATTTATTTTTTAAAATTTTAATTTTTTGATTGAAAGTAAGAGAAAAAAACATTTAAATCCATATCTCAATTTAAAGATTTTACAGAAGGGGACTATAAATGCAATTAGCAAGAGAAGAACTCGAACAAGCCTATCGTCAAATGAAAACAATTAGGGAATTTGAAGATCATCTTCATAGAGAAATAGCCAAAGGTACTATTGGAGGATTTACTCATTTATACGGTGGTCAAGAAGCAATAGCGGTTGGTGTTTGTGAAAATTTAAGAGATACTGATTATATTACATCAACCCACAGAGGTCATGGTCATTGCATTGCAAAAGGATGTGATGTTAACGGAATGATGAAAGAATTATATGGTCGTGCAGATGGTCTTTGCAAAGGTAAAGGTGGTTCTATGCATGTTGCTGATATGGATGTAGGTATGTTGGGAGCAAATGGTATAGTTGGTGGTGGTCCACCACTCGCAACTGGAGCTGCATTAGCTGCTAAATTAGATGGTAATGGAGGAGTTGCATTATCGTTTGGTGGAGACGGATCCTGTAATCAAGGACCTGTTTTTGAATCTATGAATATTGCTGCAATTTTAAATTTACCAAGTATTTATGTTTATGAAAATAATAGATATTCAGAACATACAGGGGCCTCATACGTAATAGCATCAGAGAGTATAGCTAGTCGTTGTGAAGGTTTTGGAATTCATACTGTTAAAGCAAATGGATTCGATTTCTTTGAAGTTCATGAGGTTATGAAAGAATTAATTGCAAGATGTAGGGAAGGTAATGGTCCTTGTGCTGTTGAATTTGAGACCACTAGATTTTATGGCCACTTTGAAGGTGATCCGCAAAATTATAGAGGCCCAGATGAAGTAAAAAATGATAGAGAAAATAATGACTGTGTTAAAATTTTCCGATCAAAAGTTACAGAAGCAGGTCTTTTAAGTGATGAGGATTTAGATAAAATTGATAATGAAGTTGTTAGTTTGATTGAGACGTCTGCAGAAGAAGCTGCTGCTGCACCTGTCCCATCACCAGAAGAAGTTACTACAGACGTTTACGTCTCATACTAAGGAGAATTAATTATGGCTAAAATGAGTTATAGAGAGGCTTTAACAGAAACACTTCATCAAGAAATGGCTAATGATGAGAATGTAATCGTCATGGGCGAAGATGTCGTTGGTGGTACTGGAAGCCCTGGTGGACCTGAAGCTATTGGTGGTGTTTTTGGTGTCACTGGCGGATTATTTGGAAAATTTGGTGCTGAAAGAGTCATTGATATGCCAATATCAGAAGCTGGTATTGCTGGTACAGCTGCTGGTGCAGCATTAGCAGGAAAAAGACCTGTGGCCGAGATAATGTTCGCTGATTTTATGGGTTTATGTATGGATCAATTAATGAATCAAGCTGCAAAATTTAGGTATATGTTTGGTGGTAAAGCTACCTGCCCAATGGTTTTAAGAACATCCTATGGTGCGGGTATGCAGGCAGCATCTCAGCACAGTCAATCACCTCATCCAATGGTTACTGCAATCCCAGGCCTTAAAGTAGCAATGCCTTCGACAGCTGCAGATGCAAAAGGGCTATTAACAACTGCAATTAGAGATGATGATCCTGTTATTTTCTTTGAACATAAAACTTTATACGGCCTTCAAGGAGAAGTTCCTGAGGGTGATTATTTAGTTCCTTTCGGAAAAGCAAGAATTGTATCAGAAGGTAATGATTGTACTCTTGTTGCTACTGGTAGAATGGTATCATTCTGTGAAGATGCTGCAAATGCTCTTTCAGCAGATGGTATAACTTGTGATATTATAGATCCTAGAACAACAAGTCCACTTGATGAAGATGCAATTTTGGATAGTGTAGAGAAAACTGGAAGATTAATTGTTGTTGATGAAACTCCTCCTAGATGTTCTTTTGCTGCTGATATAGCTGCTTTAGCCGCTAGTGAAGTATTTTCGTCACTTAAAGCTCCGATTAAAACTGTAACTGGTCCACATTCACCAGTGCCTTTTGCAAAAGAGCTTGAAACTGCTTTTCTTCCTTCACCAGTCAAAATTAAAACAGTAATTGAGCAAACAGTTAACTTTAGTTAGGAATTCAAAATGAGTAAAAAGATTGAACCTCTTATTATGCCCAAATGGGGCATTGAGATGGACGAAGGTAAATTAACTGAATGGTTAATTGATGAAGGAACAACCTTTTCTAAAGGCGATCCTCTAGTTGTAATTGAAACTGATAAAATTTCTAATGAAGTTGAAGCAGAAATTGACAGTACTCTTCGTAAAAAGGTTGTTGATGCTGATGGAACTTATGCAGTAGGAGCTCTTTTAGGAATCTTCGCAAGTGATGATACAAGTGATGAAGAAATCGATGAGTTTATAAATTCTTACGTTGCCCCTGATACATCTTTTAAACCAGAGAGTGCAAGCTCAACTGAGACAACTACTCCAGTACCTGCTGCCGAGGCTAATAATAAATCATCTGGAAACGAATTATCTTCATCACCTCCTGAGGATGTTAATATTTCTCCAAAAGCATGGGAAGTTGCTCTTGAACTAGATGTTGACGTTTCCTCAGTTACCCCATCAGGAAGAAGAGGGAGAATATCAGTACAGGATGTTGAACAAGCCGCTGATCCATCAAAACTTGCTGCTTATAAAGGAGAAGATTCATCCGATACAATTCAATCTGATAATCCATCAACATCCATAGAGCACACCTCTATGAGAAAAGTCATTGCTGAAAGATTGGTAAGCTCAAAAAATACAGCTCCTCATTTCTATCTTAACGTAGACTTAGAAGTTGATACTTTAATGGATAAAAGAGCTTCACTTAATGCAGATAATTCTGAAAAAATTTCAGTGAACGATTTAATCATAAAATGTGTTGCTTCAGCGCTAAAGAAACATCCAGAAATTAATATTAATTGGACTGATAGTGCAATTCTACAATTTGAAAATGCTGATATATCTGTTGCAGTTGCAACAGAAGCTGGTTTAATTACTCCAATTATAAAAAATGCTGGAAATTTATCAGTACAAGAAATTTCTTCAGAGATGAAAAGATTATCGGATCTTGCTCATAGTAACAAATTAATGCCATCGGACTATCAAGGGGGAACATTCTCAATATCTAATTTGGGAATGCTCGGAATTAAAGATTTTACAGCAGTAATTAATCCTCCTCAATGCGCAATTCTTGCTGTTGGTGGTTTACAAACCAAAGTTGACGAAAATAATGGAAAAGCAGTTTTTAATAAAATAATTTCTGTAACTATGTCATGCGACCACAGAGCAATTGACGGTGCTGTTGGAGCTCGTTTCTTACAAACATTATCAGAGATTGTTAAATCAGCTGAAGGTATATAATATTAAGATTAAAATTATATTTTATTCTCTTGGTCTTCCCAATAAGGATCTCTAAGTTCTCTTTTTAAAATTTTTCCTGTAGGAGCCTTTGGAAGAGCATCTATAAATTTTACAGCCCTAGGTTTTTGGTATGAGGCAAGATTTTCTTTTGCTGTATCAATAATATCTTTTTCAGTGGCGTTCATCCCAGGTTTTAAAACTACATAAGCCATGACGGACTCACCCCATTCATCATCAGGTATTCCAAAAACTGCACTTTCAAGAACAGCTTCATGCTTGGAAACAGCCTCCTCTACTTGAACGGAGTAAATATTTTCACCACCTGAAATAATCATATCTTTAGCCCTATCTTTAATAAAGATATATTCTTCCTCATCCCAGGTAGCAATATCACCCGTCCACATCCAACCATCTTTAATGCATTTATCTGTTAAATCTTTTTGACGATAATATCCCAACATATTTGCATCAGATTTAACGATAATTTCACCAGGAGTTTTATTATCATTTGGAACAGGTTTACCGTCAGGGTCAACTACCAGAACCGAAGTTACATAACCTGCTCTTCCGCAAGATTTTAGTCTTTCTGGGTTAATACCTTTGATAGCATTAACATGATCTTCTTGAGACAAAAATGTCATAGTGGTTCCCTCAGTTTGACCGTAACCCTGAATAATTCCTCCAGGTAATTTTTGAAGTACTTCTTCTATTACTCTGGTAGGCATTGGACCGCCTCCGTATTGGACGCATCGCAAACTAGATAAATCATAACTATCAAAACCCTCTACCGCTAACATCCAATTTAACATTGTAGTAATACCTAGAAATCCCGAAACCTTTTCCTCTTGAATTAAGTTTAGAGCAAGCTCGGCATCAAAATTCATCAAAACTATTGGACATCCATGAGAGGTGTAATTCATTGCAAGCAAAACAGGTATATGAAACATTTGACCAGTAAGCATATAAACATCGGATGGAACTATCCTCTCTGCTACAGTTTGATTTAACATACCAAAATATGCCGACCTATGCGTATGAAGAGCACCCTTTGATATACCGGTTGTTCCACCAGTGTATAAAATAAAAAAAGGATCTTCATCTCCAATACTCGAAGGCACAATTGGTTCATTGGATGATGCCTTAGCAATTAATTCATCAAAAGAAGAATTACTGTCAGAACCATATTCAAGCCAATGATCAATAAAATTTATTTTTCTTTGAAGATCTCTTGTAGTTTCTGAAAACTGGCCCTGTGTAATAATAACTTTAGGTTGGCCATTTTCTATAATTTGCACCAACTCATCTGAACCCAATCTCCAATTTAAGGCATGCGCAACTAAACCTACTCTTCCACATGCAAAAAAAAGTGCTAAAAATTCTATAGTATTTTGGGAAAGTATGGAGACTCTATCTCCTTTTTCTAAACCAAGATCCATAAGACCATTGGCAATTTTTTTTACTAGCTCATCAAGTTCTAGAAAAGTAATCCTTTTTTTTGAAGATTGATCGTAAACAGCCCAAGCATTTGGTCTTAACTTAGCCTGTTTAGCAGTAATCAACCCAATATTAATCATAATTTTTTCCTATCCCTTGAACCAATAATAAGCTAGCTTTTTAATAGCAAACAAACAAAGTTTAATCTATAAATTATAATAATTTATTAGATAAAATTAAAAATTAAAAAAAGTTTTAGCTTAAATGAATAAAGAAATTATAAATAATATTGCTGATTTTGCTGTTAAGTTTCCTGAAGAAATAGCTAATAAAGAATGTTTAACTGTTGATGATGTCAGTTTAAATTTTAATCAATTTTCGGTTCTTGTTACCTCATATGCAAAAAAATTAAAGAAATTAAATTTAAATAAAGGTGATAGAGTTGGTATATTACTATTCAATTCAATCGAATATTTATTATTAATGTATGCATCAATGTATGCAGGTTTTGTTCCAGTAAATATTAATGCAAGATATAAAGCGAAAGAACTGCACTATGTTCTTCATGATAGTAAATGCAAAATTTTATTTACTAGCTCACAATCAGATGAGGTAACAAATTTTTCAGAAATTATAAGTTCTGTCTATGACTCACCAGAGGGTCGGCCTGAGGAACTAACTGATGTTTATATAATAGGTGGTTCTAAAGATAATAGATTTAAAGACTTTAAAGAATTTGAATCAATCTTTGTAGACGACTCATTGAATGAAGAAGCAACTGGATCAGAAGATGATCCTGCTTTCATAATGTATACATCTGGAACAACATCAAATCCAAAAGGATGCCCATTAAGTCATAGAAATGTTTTGCATGTAGCAAATTCCATGGTCGATAGATGGAAAATGAATGATGAAGATGTTTTTTGGGATCCTCTCCCAATGTTTCATATGTCCTCAATTTTACCTTTTATTGGATGCTCAATATCAAAATCCACTTTTCTTTCTACAATTCACTTTAATCCAGATGCAGCAATTAAAGTTTTAATAGAAAAAGATGTATCAATAGCCTTTCCAGCATTTCCAGCTGTGATGGTAGCATTGTCAAATCATGATGACTTTACACCTGAAAATCTTAGTAAATTGAGAATTATTAACAATGTTGCGCCAATTGAAACTTTAAGATCGTTTCAAAATAAAGTTCCTCAAGCTACACAAGTTTCAGCCTATGGCTTAACAGAGGTGGGAGGAGTAACTTCTTTTGGCTCACCTGATGACGCTCTTGAACATAGATTAACGACTTGTGGTAAGCCATGGCCAGAAGTGGAAATAAGGATACTAGATCCTGAAACCAATGAAGTTATGAATAATGAAGAGAAAGGTCTTATCGAGATTAAAGGACCACATGTTTTCTCTGGTTACTTAAATGATAAAGAAGCAACAAAAAATGCCTTATCAGATGATGGTTGGTTCTCAACTGGTGACATAGGTTCATTAACAAATGATGGTTACATTCGTTTTCATGGAAGAATAAAAGATATGTTAAAAGTTGGAGGAGAAAACGTTGCAGCTTTAGAAATTGAAGCATATTTTGATAGTCATGAAAAAATATTAATTAGCCAGGTTGTTGGTGTTGATGATGATCATTTGGGTGAAGTACCAGCGGTTTTTATAGAGAAAAAACCTGGCACAGAAATTTCAAAAGAAGAGCTTATAGACTTTTGTAAAGGGCAAATATCAAACTTTAAAATCCCAAGGTATATTGTCTTTGTAGATGAATGGCCAATGTCGTCAACAAAGGTACAAAAATTCAAATTAAAAAACTTAGATCTTGGAGAAAAAGTATTTGGATAATTTATATAGGGATAACCTTGTATAAAATTATTTTTTTATCCTCTATTTCTACCCAGCCAAAAAAGGGTTTTAAGGTACCATCCTTGCCTACTACATTTGCAAGAAATGATCCTGATTTTCCATCTGTTAAAACTTTATCAACCCTATGTGTAATTCCTTCTTTTTGAATTTCATAAACTCTACCCTCAAGAAAATCCTCTACACTTTTTCTTCCTCTTAAAATATCAATATTAGAAGCATCATGACCATCATGTTCCCAAACTTGAGTATGTATCCATTCTACATTTTCATGCATAGCTTTAGATGCACCTTTAGCATTTACAGAGTCTATATTATCAAAATAAATATTTTGTAATAATGAATGTAATTCATTTTGATTTATTAAAGACATCGTAAATTAATCTTTAAAAACTTTTGCAGGATGATCAGGTGCAATAATTTCTTGAATTTCAAAAACATTTCCATCTATATCTCTACCATAGGTTGCTTTTACTGACCCAAAATCTTTTGGTGGACAATGAAACTTTACTCCTTTGGATACTAAATCATTATAAACCTCATCAATATTTGTAACATCAAAACAAACATGAGTATGACCATGATTATTAACAGGTCTATTTTCCTGCATAGCCTTTGGCTCAGGAGATGAATATTCAAAAAATTCAATCATAACATTTCCGCAACTAAGGAAACCTTGTTTTGCAGAACTACCCTTTAGACCTAAAACTTGATCAATCTCATCAGCACCCTTATCCCACTGACTTCTGCTATCTATATCTTTACAATTAAAATTTTCTTTATAAAAATTCATTAAGCGTTCAATATTTGGCGTTGATATTGCAGCGTGATGCATTCCATTAATTGGCATTTTTTCCCCCTAATTAAAAAATTATAATCAAATTAATTATTGCAAAAAGAAGTGTTTGTTGCAAATATTTATAAATGGAGGGCCTAATGAATAATCTTATATTTCAGCCAGTAATTGTAATGTGCTTATTATCCTTTTTTATGATGATATGGATGTATGCAACTCGTTTACCAGCTGCAAAAAAATTAGAAGAAGATGGTATTGATGTTCAGAAATTTTCGCATCCATCTTCTATAGGCGGCATATTTCCTAGCAAGGTAGAAAGAGTAGCTGATAACTATAACCATTTATTTGAGCAACCAACAATATTTTATGCAATTAGTTTTGTTATTTGGGGACTTGAGCATACAGATACAATACATCTGTATTGTGCATGGTTTTACGTAATAATTCGAATAATACATTCAATTTTTCAGGCAACTCTTAACCTGGTCTGGATAAGATTTTCATTGTTTATTTTAAGCTGGGTTGCTTTAGCAACTATGATATTTAGAGAAGCTATCAATTTAGTATAAATTATAATCTATAAGGAGTAAAAATGTCATCATTATTAGCACACATCAAAATTGTTGATGGACAAGAAAAAAAATTTGAAGAGTTATCCAAGGAATTATACAGGCAATCGCATGCTAAAGAAGATTGTATAATAAGATATGAATATTATCGAGGAAGAGAGAAGAATTCATATTACACTCTTCTAGTGTATCCAACCTACCTAGATTTTTTACTCAAGCATCAAATAAGTGATCACCATGAAGAGGCAGGGGCTCAATATGATGGTGTTATTGAGAGTATTGATCTTGAATGGCTTGATCCTATTGATGATGCTGCACCTGTTGGTATTACAAAAATGGAGGAAATACCCTCAGATGCTTCTGATTTAGCAAAAGAGTATGGAGAAAGCCATGCTGCAGAAGTTCAAGATTGGTGGTTAAAACTTAGAAATGTTTATTAATTATTAATTAAAATATCTGCTTCGGAAATTACAGAAACTTTTTCCTGCCCAACATTTAGCTTAAGACGGCAAGTTATAATAGTTGAATCATTTTTAGTTGATATATTTTCAATATAGCCTGATACATTTACTTGATCACCCTCAACTATTGAGTCAGTCATTTTATTATTTAACTTTATAATCTCTGAATCAGGGAAATTCTGATCTATTGCATTTATTATATAGGCAATATTTGCATGTCCTTGATTTATAGTTTTCTCACCCAATCCAATTGATTTAACTGAATCCACATCTAAGTGTATAGGATTGGGATCATCAAGAATTTCAGCCCATAAATTCATATTCTCTTGAATAACAGAAAAACTCCAATTTTCTAAAGTATCACCTATTTTATATTTCATTATTTTTTTCCTAAAGGTAGTATCCAGACATAATTAACATTGCCAATATTTTTAGAATCAACATCGAATAAAGTTAAAGAGAAATCTAAAATTTTTATTTCACCAAGTTTTTTACTATTTTTTTTAATTAGGGAATTAATTTGCCCTTTTACAAAATATTTACAATCTACCTTTAATTGAGTGTTAAAGGTCATATTACATTGCCCTAACATAGGACCATTTTTTGTATCATAATTTAATAAATCAAAAATATCTTGAATTGATGCTCCCGATCCCCTTAAGGTAATGATCATAAAATATATGGGGTGAGCTTGAATAATTCTGTTTATATTTTCACCACTTAATTTATTTCCAGTGGAGTTATTAACTAAAAGATTTGATTTTTTATCGATAAAAAATTCACCACCGGGAAATTCTAAACCATAAAAACTATCCAAAGATAAGTCTTTTGAATTTTTGCTTAAATATTGCCATTTTTTGTAAATTTTTTTTGATTTTGCCAAAGTTAATTTACCTTCCAATAAAATAAAATGTATAATAAATTAAGATCTAAAAATAGTAATAATATAATTTAAAAGTAGATAAAAATAATGAAGAATGGGGAAACAATAGATAGCGTTATAAGCATTGATAAAATGCAGAATATATCATGGAGACGACGAAAAGATGCTAGACCTCCTGAAATCATTGAAGCAGCAAAAAAAATATTGGAAGATAAAGGAATAAAAGGCCTATCAATGATGAAAATATCAAAGGCCGCTGGCGTATCTGAAGCAACTTTATATAAATATTTCAATGATAAAAATGATCTTTTAAATCAAGTTTATGTTGATTGGGCGCAACCATTTGTAGAAAAAATGGAAACAGATATTAAAGATATTTCTGATTTACACTCAAGTCTTCTATTTATTGCTATCAGATATTTAGAAGGCATGAAAACAGCACCTAAATTACACATTATCTGGTTTAAACATCTCAGATGGGATAATTATGTTGGTTCACCAATACATGCGATGAACAGAAGATACTCTAACTTAGTAAAAAAAGTCTTTGAACGAGGTATTACAAATGGGGAAATTAATAATACTATTAATTTTGACATTTTTAGAGATCAATTTCTTGGTGGCCTAGAACATATTGGACTTAGAAAGGTTCTTACTCATAAGAATATAAATATTGGAAAAGTCTCTTCTGATTTAGTTAATAATTTACTTTCAGGGGTATCAAAATAAAAAAATGAAAAATTTTTATATTCTATTAGTTTCGATTTTTATTATTAATGGTAATTTATTTGCAAGTAGTACACCTAATGAGGAATTACAAAATGCTGATTTATTTGCAGGTGCTTCTGATAAAGCTTCTGCAAAAATTTTTAATGAGTCTTGTGTAAGTTGTCATAGTGGGGGTGTACCAAGAGCGCCGCATTCAACCACTTTTTCGGCAATGTCTGCTGACTATATTTTAGAAACACTTGATGGTGTAATGTCATCTCAAGCTTCACACTTAAGCAAAGATCAAAAAATAAAACTCGCAGAATTTATTTCGGGTGGAAGTGTATCTTCAAATATACAGGAACCTGACTTTTGTAAAAAAGAAGTTTCAAATACTAAAATTAAATTTGATGAAAAAAACTCATATAACCAATGGGGTTATGATAAGCAAAATACAAGAAGAGCAAAGTCAAATATAAATAGTAAAAATGCGAAAAATATGGAAGTTAAGTGGGTATTTGCATTCCCAGGAGCTACAAGATCAAGATCACAACCTTCAGTTTCTGGAAATGTAATTTATATTGGTGGTCAAAATTCAAATCTTTATGCTCTTGATAGAGAAACTGGATGCGTAAGATGGAAATCCAAAACACAAGGAGAAATAAGATCTGCTCCTGTAATAGAAAAAATAAATAATAATTATTTTATTTATGCAGGAGATTATGAAGGAAATGTCTATAAATATGATGCTCTAACAGGTCAGAATATCTGGACAAAATCATTGAGATATCATCCAAGAGTTATACTCACAGGCTCTGTTAGAGTATATGATAAGGTTATTTATGTGCCTTTATCTTCAAGAGAATGGGCCGATGGAGCAAATCCAGATTATGAATGCTGTACATTTAGGGGAGGTGTAATGGCATTGGATGCAATCACTGGTGAAGAGTTATGGACAACATACTCAATACCAGTTCCTGCAAAACATCTTGGAGATTATAATGAGTCTGGTAGGAAAATATTAGCTCCATCAGGTGTTCCAGTTTGGAACTCACCCACTATTGATGATGAAAGAAATCTTGTTTATGTAGGAACTGGTGAGTCATATACTTCGCCAGCCGCAGATACAAGTGATGCAATACTTGCAATTGATAAATCAAAAGGCGGAATTGTCTGGTCATTTCAAGCTCAAAGTGGTGACGCATGGAATATGGGCTGCTTTATTTCACCTAAATCAGGTTGTCCAAAGGAAGATGGTCCTGATTGGGATTTTGGTGCTTCAACAATCTTAATGAAAACAAGTGAAGGCAGAAATATTCTCTTTGGGGGAAGAAAATCAGGTCACGTGTATGCATTAGATCCAGATCAAAAAGGTAAACTTTTATGGTCAAGAAAGATTGGAAGAGGTGGTTTTGCAGGTGGTGTTCATTGGGGTATGACAGTAGATGATGATAATATCTATGCACCAATTGCAGATAAAAATTATATTAATAAATTTCCTGGACCAGCTACGCCAGGTATTTATTCACTAAATGCAATAAGCGGGGATATTAACTGGCGATTTGAGCCAAAAGATAGATGCAATGGGTTAAGTTCTTGTGATAGAGGTATTTCGGCAGCCTTAACATCGACAAATGATATTATTGTAGGTGCAGGTATGGATGGATGGCTTTACATACTTGATAGTAAAACAGGTAATCTGCTCTGGGAATTTGATACAAATAGAGATTTTTCAGAATTTTCTAATATCAAAGCATATGGCGGTACTATTGAAGGTTTAGGTCCAGTAATTAGCGGTAACAACTTATACATTAACTCTGGTTACCAATATGGAGGTAACATGCCTGGAAATGTATTAATTAGTTTCGAAATTAGAGATTAACTATAATTTTTTAAATTCTCTGAAGCACTAATTATTGTATCCATATCAGGTAAGTATGCAGCTTCTAAATTTGGTGCCGCTGGTACAGGACAATGCGGCGGTGTTAAAACTTTAGTAGGTGCCTTTAGGGACGAGAATACCTCCTCTGACACCATGCTTGTTATCCAAGATCCAAAAGAACACACAGGGTTAGACTCATCTAAAACTAAAAGTCGCCCAGTCTTCTCGACACTATCATAGACCATTTCATCATCAAAAGGAGATAATGACCTAGGATCTATGATCTCTGCCGATATACCCTTTTCCTCTAAACTTTTAATACAGTTTTGAACTACTCCTACCATTTGACCGATAGCAACAATCGAAATATCATCACCCTCTTTTAAAATCTTTCCTTTTCCTAATGGAACCTCATAAGACTCATCAGGAACCTCACCATCAATGCCCAACAAAGCCTTATGTTCACAAAAAATAACTGGATCATTATCTCTTATTGAAGAAATTAATAAACCTTTAGCATCATAGGGATTTGAGGGGGTTACAACCTTTAAACCCGGTATATTAGCAAAAATTGAATAAGGTGATTGAGAGTGTTGAGGACCACAGCCAATTCCAGCTCCTATCATAGTTCTTATAACTAATGGTGTGGCTCCTTGATCTCCATACATAAATCGGAATTTTGCAGCTTGATTATAAATTTGATCAAAACAAACACCGAAGAAATCCGAAAACATCAACTCAGCTATTGGTCTAAGACCTGAGAGAGCGGCACCAGCAGCCGCACCCATAATTGCTGTTTCACTTATTGGAGTATCAATAACTCTTTTTGCTCCAAACTCATCCCAAAGACCCTGAGTTAATCCCATTGGGCCTCCGGCTGCTTCACCATCAAAATCTTCACAACCTCTTCCACCAGAAATATCTTCACCAATTACAAAAACTTTTTCATCACGTTTCATTTCAAGGATCATTGCCTCAATGATGGCTTCTCTATAAGTTTTTATAGTCATTAATAGCTCCCTTTCTCATAAACATTAGTAGTTAGTTCCTCAATATTTGGAAGAGGACTATTTTTTGCTTTTTCAACTGCATTCGTAACTTGAGACAATAAATCATCATCGATCAAATCCAACTCACTGCTTTCAATTAACCCTGCTTCCTCAACCTTTTGTCTAAAAATAATTAAAGGGTCATTATTCTTTCTAATACTTTCAAGCTCTTTTTTTGTTCTATAGTGTTGAGGGTCACCTTCAAAATGGCCATACCATCTCTTTGCATAACATTCGATAGCACTTGGTCCATCACCTTTTCTAGCTCTTTGAACTGCTTCAGCAGCAGCTTCTTGAACCGCAAAGAAATCTGATCCATCTAGTTTATATGAAGGCATTCCAAAACCTTCTGCTCGTCCAGCAATATCTCCACCTCCACAATGGTAATCAACACCAGTAAATTCGGCATAACCATTATTTTCAAAAACAAATAAAACCGGTAACTTTAAAACACTTGCTAAATTCATAGCTTCAAAAACAGCACCTTGATTAGAAGCGCCATCGCCAATAAATGCAGCTGATACTAAATTTTCACCCATTACTCTTTGTCTTAAAGCTGCCCCAACAGCTATAGGAGCGTTTGCTCCAACAATGGCATTTGCTCCAAGCATTCCTACTGATAGATCTGCAATATGCATAGAACCACCTTTACCTTCACATAATCCATCAGCCCTGCAAAAAATTTCCATAGTCATTCTTTCAAGGTTAGAGTTCTTAGCCAAGCAATGACCATGACCTCTATGAGTACTTGCAATCGTATCATCATCATTTAGTTCAACACATATTCCTGATGCAATAGCCTCTTGACCAATATAAAGGTGAATAAATGCTGGAACAGTTCCTTTAGCAAATTCATCTCGCATGGTTTCTTCAAAGACACGGATTTTTTTCATTCTTGTATAAGCGTCTATTAACTTATCTTTACTTAACTGCACTTCCCTCTCCCTCTACAATTTTATTAACCAGATAATCGAGTAATTTTAATATTCTTTTGTTGTATTAAATTTTGACTGAAAAAAAGTTTTAATCAATATAAATATTTTTTTATTAAATTAATCCCCACCATTCATTTTAAAATAATCTGGCATTCCAGCTGGCCAAACAACTCCCCATTGCGACATTCCTCCGTCTATAGTTAAAATTTCACCTGTTATAAAACTTCCGGTGTCATGCGCTAAGTAAATAGATGCTTCAGCAATATCCCATACATCACCCAATTTTTGCATTGGGTTTGCTTTATGAAATCTCTCTAGAGCTTCAGGGGGATATACCTCAAAACCCTCGGTCTCAATTGTCCCTGGAGCAATACAATTGACTCTAATATTATGAGGAGCCCACTCGGTTGCTAATGTTTTTGATAAATAGATTGTTCCTGCACGAGCTGCACAAGTATGGGCAGCTTGAGGCATTCCTCTCTCAACATTGGCAACAAGATTTATTATATTTCCAGAAGTTCCAGATTTTTTCCACCTTTTTGCGGCTTCCTGCATTACCCACCATGGTGCATTTAAATTTAAATCTAAAACTGCTAGCCAGCCTTTTCTTGAAAAGTCGATTGCATCTTGAGGAAACTGACCGCCTGCATTATTAATAACAGTGTCTATTTTACCAGTTCGTTCAATTATTCCATCAAGCATGCTTTCTACCATTTCTGGATCACGAACATTGGAAACCTGCCAGTAAATTTCTTTGTTACATCGGCTTAAAATTTCATCATATACTTTTATTAATTTCTCCTCTTTACGACCACATATTGTTACATTCGCACCAAGCCTCGCAAAAAGAAAAGCCATCGCTTTACCCATACCACTTCCTGCGCCAGTAATAAGAACAGAGTGATTTTCTAGCAAATTTTCCCTGTAAACAGTTTCTCTTGTTGCCAGTTCTTCAAATGACAAACCAAATTTTTGCTCATCCTGCATTAAAATATCCCTAATTTATTATTTTTTAATTTTCTATGAATGGTCCAAGAACCTTTGGTATACTCAAATCTTCTTCCATTTTATTGTGGCCAATTTTTTTATCCAACTCTTCATGCCATCTGTATATTCTTCTTTCTTGGTAATTTAAAAGTACGCCCTTAAATCCTGGGCTAGATACGCTTGCTTGAATTTCAGGAGCAAATTGAGTGTCCTCAAATAAAATATCCTCAAAATTTTGTATCCTGGTTTTCCATATTTCTGGTAAGTCACCATCTCCCCAATCTGGAGAAAACCAATGAACATCAATCTCGCATGTATTATCTGATGTTGGCCAAAATGTTAAAAATGGTATACCGGTCGAAGACGGCGGAGTAACTAAATTTGGATAAAAACTATACGAGGCATTATGATTTTTTGGTATTTCGGTTACAGTATCAATTTCTTTTAATCCTATAGCACCAGGATCTTTCCAATCATCCCTTCTGTGAGGCGTTACCATTCTAGAATGACCATTTGGCCATAAGTTAATTGTAGTACCTTCTATATCTATAAATCTATTGACAGTTTTTTGATGAATTGATGGGACATGATAGACTTCAAGAAAAGCATCTAATAGTACTTTGACATTACTATCTACTGAATAGGTTTTTGAATGTACATGTCTTAGATTCTCTGGTTGGAACTGTTCCATATGATCAGCAACAACACCTAGATAATCACGAAGATTTTCTGCCTCAGGATCTAAATTTACAAAAATCCATTTACCTAATCTATCACAGGAAACCTCTATCAAATTTTGACAACTCTTATCTAAATCTACAAAATCTCTAGGCTCTCTTAAATTAATTAAATTACCATCAAGATCATAACTCCAGCCATGATAAGTACATACAAGGAGTTTAGCTTTTCCTTTTTTTTCTTTCGTTACAGGAGCGCCTCTATGCCTACAAGTATTGTAAAAAGCCTTTATTTTATCATCACCAGCATTAACAATTAGGATGGGTGCCTTGAGTTTATCCCATAGTAAATAAGAACCTTTTTCTGGAATTTCATCTAAATGACAGGCATAAACCCATGATTTTTGCCAAAGGTATTTAAATTCAAGTTCTTGGAAATCAGGGTCAGTATATCTCTTTCCTGGAATAAGAGGAAAACCTGGAAAACCCTCTGGAGGACCAGTTCTTTCTTTTTCTTCACTAAAGCCTTTTAGAACTTTTTTTGTATCTTCTTCAAAATTCATATCACACAACTAAAATTAATAAGTCACACTAATTTATTTAAATATATATTACAATTTTAAATTTCTTTTATATATTAAACAAGTTCCAGTAAAAACTAAAATATCTTTCCCATCTGCAAACTTTACAGCATGATCAAAAATCACAACACCCTTTTCGTTTGAGGTGGTATCATGCTTTGAAAGACATTCTGATGTGACATAAATTTCATTATTTGGATATAAAGGATTTTTCCATCGAACTTTATCCCAGCCAATTCCACAAACAAAATTAATATCACCATTTATCTTATGATCCAGTTGTCGCCACAGAGCAGCCACATGGATACCGCTTGCAATTATACTTTTGAATCTTGAATTTTTTGCTTCATTTGTATCAGTATGAAACCATTGTGGATCATAATTAGAGGCAAAGTCTATAATCTCATCTTCGGTTACAAAATAATTTTCAGACTTTCTCTTTTCACCAACAGAGACATCTTCATAATATCTCCATTCTTTTTCAAAATTTGGCAATTTTAAATTTTTCCAGATGTTATTGATGGCCAGAAATTATTAGCTCCATTAGACACTGCTTTTTCCCCGAGTATTTTAGCCCAATAACTTCCAGAGCCATACTCAGCCCTCCAAGACCATAGTCTTCTTGTTGAAAAATGTAATCCATGTTCATAGGTAAAACCAATTGCTCCGTGAACCTGGTGAGCGATACTTGCACATATTGAAATAGCATCATCAACCCTACTTTTTGCTGATGCAATTGCTAGTTCATCTCCACCGTCATCCATAGATGAGCTTGCATAATCTGCTGCTACACCTGAAGCAGCAACATGTGTGGCAAGAACAGCTAATTCTTGCTGAATAGCTTGAAATTTTGCTATGGGTCTTCCAAATTGAATTCTTTCATTTGCATATCTTACAGATTGATCTAAAAGAGATTCTAAACCACCGGCAATTTGACATGAACGCATCAAAGCTCCTATCTTCAATATAAGATCAGATGAAAAATCAACATCAATTACATGAAGAACTTCAACATTTTTAAATTCAATATTACTTCTACTCTCAAGTGCAATATTCTTATCATCACTTGTAGAATTATCTAAAATTGGTACTAAAACTAATTTTGATTTATTATTATCACTTATAATTGCGACACCGTGTGTAGAATGGTTTCCAAAAGGGGTTCTATGTGAAACCCCGGAAAGCTTATTATTACTTAATTGCAATTCACCATCTAGCAATGTAATTATAGAATTTTCTGGAAAAGGAACTTCTCCTAAACCTAATAAATATCCTGCAACTATATTCTCAGCTAAAGGAATCGGGGCTTGATATCTGCCTATGGCTTTAAATAAGATACCAGCATCAAACCATGAACCACCTACACCTCCAAGATTTTCTGGGACTAAAACTAGATTAAGACCATTTTCGATAACTTCATTCCATAGACTTTGTGGCCATTCACCTTTCTCAGCAGAGATAATACAATCCTTGGTAACATGATCAGAAAAAATCTTTTCAATACTGTCAGATAAAAGCTGTGAAGTCTCGTTAAGCATTATCTTAAACCCAAGCCTCTAGCAATAATGCCTCTTAATATTTCTCTTGTCCCCCCTCTAAGAGAAAATGAAGGCGATATTTGAGTAAGAATTGCCAAATACCTTTGAAAATCTGTACCTTTTGAGTCAGGCTCAAGACCCATTAATCTATGAGCTATATTAGGAAGTTCCTGTTCAAAAACAGCTCCTAAATCTTTAACAACTGAAGCTTCTAAAGCTGGATTTTCTCCTTGATCAAGCATGCCGGCAACAGATACAGACATTTGTCTTAATGTTGTAAGATGAGACATTTGTCTACCAATTTCAGTAACACCTTCATCATCATTTTTATTTGAAAATTCATTTACTAACTCTTGTAATAACATATAGCTTGATAAATATCTTTCAGGTCCAGAGCGTTCTAGAGCCAATTCAGCAGTTACTTGATTCCAACCATTTCCTTCAGTACCAATTAACATATCTTGAGGTACTTCAACATCTTCAAAAATAACTTCATTAAAATGATGTCTTCCAGCTAAATCAATAATTGGTCTGATTGTTACACCGGGCAAAGATAGATCTACTATAAACTGACTAAATCCACCGTGTCTATCTTCCTCTTGAGACGTCCTGAAAAGAGCAATCATGTATTGACATCTATGTGCTCCAGAGGTCCATAGTTTTGTACCATTAACAAGATAAATATCACCTTTTTTCTCAGCTTTAGTTCTTAAAGCAGCTAAATCAGAACCTGAATCAGGCTCTGACATACCAATACAAAAATAAGACTCTCCTTTAAGTATTCCTGGAAGAAGTTCTTTTTGATGTTTTTCAGTTCCGTATCTAATTATAAGTGGTCCAGATTGCCTATCAGAAATCCAGTGAGCACCTACGGGTGCACCTGCAGTTAGCATTTCCTCTAAAATTACATAGCGTTCCATAGAAGATCTACCAGCGCCACCGTGTTCTTTAGGCCAGTTCAATCCAATCCAGCCTTGTTGACCTACTTTTCTACTAAAATTTTCATCTGCTCCATACCAGGTTTCGGCACGAGTTTCTTTAGGGACATCCTTTAATGCATCAGATAGAAATTCTCTAACTTCATGTCTCAATATTTCCGCTTCATTAGGAAATTTAGTTAAACGAAAATTAAAAGGTGTATTCATTTTAGTCTCCAAATTTAATTATTCTGATTTGATACTTAATTAAAAAAATAAACTATATTGTGAGTCTTTACTATGCGACAAAATAATGACCAAATTTATATAATTTAATCAGCAATTTTCAATAGTTGTTTTCCTTTATTTTTGCCATCAAAAAGACCTTTAAGAGTGTCAGGTGCATTCTCAAAACCTTCTCGTAAATCTTCCTTACAAATTAATTTGCCTTCCTCAATCCATTTTTTCATTTTACTTCTAGCCGAAGCTGTTTCGGATACATAATCTAACATTAAAAAACCTTGCATAGTTGCTCTCTTGAAAATTAAATTTGAATAATTTTCAGGTCCGAAGTTCATGTTATCAGTTTTATGTCTGGATATTATTCCGCAAATAGCAATTCTTGCATTTAATGCTAAATGTAAAAGGCAATCATTTAAAATTCTCCCACCAACATTATCATATACAATATCAGCTCCATTTGGACACAACTTACCTAAGCTTTCATTAAGGTCTTCAGATTTATAATCTATCGCTCCATCAAAGCCAAAATCGTTAATAAGCATTTCACACTTTTCTTTTCCGCCTGCAATACCGTAAACTTTACATCCGGCGATCTTAAAAATTTGACCAGCTAAAGAACCAACACCCCCTGCAGCACCAGTTACAATTACAGTGTCTCCTGGATTTGGTTTACTTATTTTAGTAACCCCAAAATATGCAGTTAAACCTGTACCGCCAAGCGCACCTAAATATGCTGTTGGCATGTCTGTATCTTCAATTATTTCTAAGTCCCCTTCGTTCAATATAGGGTGAGTTTGCCAACATGTTTGACCAGATACAATATCGCCTTTCTTAAATTTTTTGGATTTACTTTCTAATACCCTAGCAATTCCACTACAACGCATTACATCCCCTATTTCAAGAGGCGCAACATAATTGGATATGTTTTCCATCCAACCTTTTTGGGCAGGCTGAAATTCGATAACCATATTTTCTAGAAGTAATTCACCATCATTAAGATCTCTCAGTTCTTCTTCTTTGTAATCAAAATCATCATCGGAAATAGGGCGACCAATAGGTCTCCCAGCGAGAGTAAATTTTTTATTTAGCATTTTAATTCTCTTAGGTTGTTATAATAGTACAAGCAGATATACCTGGAGCACCATATACATGTGTATAAGCTGTTTTCGGATTACCTTGAACTTGTCTTTTACCTGCAGCACCTCTTAATTGGACACAGTTTTCATAAACCTGTCTCAAACCTGAGGCTCCTACTGGCTCACCATTAGCAATACAACCCCCATCTGTATTAACAGGAAACTTCCCATCTAATTTCGTATCGCCATCTTGAAGTAATTTCTCTTGTTCTCCATCCTTACAAAAGCCATTTTCAGACATGTGCATAATCTCGGCACCAGACTCTGTATCTTGAAGTTGAGCTAAATCAATATCTTCTCTTGTCATACCAGCCATTTCAAATGTTGCATCAGATGCACCAACTGTTGGGCTAGGACCTCTTTCAACTTCTAAAGATGGGCTAAAAACCTCAAAAGAACCTAATGGACGAGATCTAAAAGCAGCACCCTTTAAGAATAATGGTTTACTTGTATATTTATGCGCTAGTTCAGCTTTACATAAAATTAGAGCAACTGCTCCTTCAGCAGGTGAACAAAACATATATTTTGTAAGAGGATCAGAAACCATCATAGCATTTAAAATTGTATCTTTTGATACTGGTTCTCTTCTCCATGCATTCGGGTTTAAGGAAGCATTATTGAATGCTTTTTCAGCAACCAAAGCTAATGAATCTGATGTGATACCATAATCATTCATATAACGTTGAATTTTCATTCCAAAAAACTGTGTTGTTAACATTAAACCAGTTTCGCCGTACCACCTTGGCAAACCTGATGCTTCAGGGTCAGCATTAAATGCTCCTCTTGGATGCTTATCAAATCCAACCGCCATTCCAATATCAAATTGGCCGGATTTAATTGTTGTGTATGCAGAAAGAAGAGAGGACCCTCCTGTTGCGCATCCGTTAGAGACGTTCATAAAAGGTATGCCTGTTAGACCTAAATCATTTACCATTGCATCAGCGCTTCCAGCAGCAGCGGATCCTCCAAATGCAAACTGGATATCACTCCATTCCATCTCCGCATCGGATAAAGCTTCACGGGCCGCATGAACACCTTGTTGCAAACCAGTCATACCCTCTGTTCTTCCAAAGGGATGAATTCCAATACCTATAATAGCTACATCTGACATAAATAATTCTCCTAATTAATTTTTACACGGTCTAAAAGAAAACATCATTAATTCTTCACCATCTTCGTTTTTTACAAATGGGTCAATAGATAATTCCATTTCCATACCAATTTTTAAATCCTCTGGATCGACTCCTTCAAGTCTAGACTCTACCATAATTTCTCCAGGCAGTTCAATATAACCTACTGCATATGGTTTAAAATCCTCCGGGTTTTCAGCTCCAATATATGGTGTTTTCGGCATAAATCTCTGAACAGTCCATGTCCATAACTTTCCTTTTCTTGAAAGCTCTACTTGTTCATGTGTATTTGATTTTTTTGCTGGAAAAAAATACCTTCCAGTTTCAGTATCTCTACTTCCCAATAATTTTGGTTGATCTGAAGGCCAGGTAAATAGATTATCTGCTATCGGTTTTTGATTACTCATAAATAAACTCCAAACTTAATTAATTTGTCTTTCTTTTCCTTCCCAATAAGGTGCTCTTAATTCTTTTTTTAATATTTTTCCAGAAGGATTTCTAGGTAATTCAGAAATAAAATCGACTGATTTTGGAGATTTAAAACCAGCTATTCTTTCCCTAGTAAAATCAATTATTTCTTTCTCGCTAGCTTTTTTTCCTTCCTTAAGAACAACAATAGCTTTAACGGCCTCTCCCCATTTTTCATCAGGAATTCCTATCACAGCTACATCACTAATGCTTTCATGACCAAATATTGCGCTCTCAACTTCAGCTGGGTAAACATTTTCTCCGCCAGATACTATCATATCTTTTACTCTATCATGAACATATACATAACCATCAGCATCCATATAACCTGCGTCACCTGTTCTCAACCATCCATCTTTTAATGTCTTTTCAGTTTCATCAGGAAGATTCCAATATCCAAGCATATTTGATGTAGATCTTACCGCAATTTCACCAACACTTCCTGTCGGCATTTCATTACTATTTTCATCTAAAATTGCTATCTCACAATGAGGATAAGCTTTTCCGGCTGATTTCATTCTTTCATTTCCTTCAATTGAATGATCTTCAGGAGGAAGATAAGTAACTGATCCACATGTTTCTGTCATACCATAAAGCTGGACAAATCCGCACTCAAAAACCTCAATAGCTTCTTTCAGAAGGTCAAGAGGAATAGGAGAGGCACCATATAATATATATTTAATATTTGAATAATCTGTCTCTCTCGATTTTGGATGATCTAAAACCATCTTCATTGCTGCAGGAACCATGAAAATTTTTGAAATTTTATGTTTTCCAATTGCATCTAAAACATCTTCTGGAAGAAACTCCTTTAAAACTACATTTTTTGCGCATGCATATAAACCTTGAAGACCCCATCCTGCACCGCCAATATGAAAACTTGGCATAGCAACTAAACTAGCATCATCTTCGGACCACTCGCCGAATTCCATTCCCTCTTGCGGTTCTTGATTACGTGATGAATGAAAGTTTCCATGTGTTAACTGAACGCCTTTTGGATGACCTGTAGTCCCTGAAGTATACATCTGAATTGCAACATCCTCTAGAGATGATTGCCTTGAGCATTGTTCGCTAGATTGAGAGTTTTTCCATTCTTCAAAAGATAACCAACCCTCTCGCGAACCAGTAATACAAATTACCTTTTCAACATTAGTAGATAATTCAAGAATTTTTTCAGCCAGATCAAAAAACTCTTCACCAACAAATAAAACTTTTGCACCACTATCATTTAAGATATAGGCAACTTCTGGTGGAGCTAAACGCCAATTTATTCCAACAACTACAGCATTTGCCTTAGAGCAACCTAGAACTACTTCATAAAAAATATCTGAATTTTTGTCCATAAAGGCAACACGATCTTGATCTTTAACACCAAGAGCAACAAGGCCATTTGCAACTTTTTCAGTTTTTAAATCAAAATCTTTGTAAGTTGTTTGTTTATCTTCATAAATGAAAGCAATTTCATCTGGATTATGCTTAGCGTGATATCTTGGAATATCACATAAATGAACTATGTCTTCATAGTAAGGCATTACTTCTCCCCTCAAAAAAAAACAAGATTTATTCTTAATTACTATTTTTAAACTAATCAAGTATGTTTATACTATGCTAAATGGTATTTTTTAGTTATTAAGTAAATTCAATAAGAAAATAGATTGGAGTAACAAATGGATTTAAGTTTTAAACCTGAATATGAAGAATTCAGAAAAGAGGTTAGAGATTTTTTAGATAAGGAACTAACTACTGAATTAAGGGAAGCGGGAAAACTTACAGCTAGTGTTTTTAGTGAGGTAGAATACTCATCAAAATGGCACAAAATATTATACAAAAAAGGATGGATTGGTTCTAAGTGGCCAAAAGAATACGGAGGAACAGGCTGGGATGATATGCAAAGATACATCTTTGCAAGTGAGTGTTCTAAAGCTGGAGCTCCATCTCCTACAGCGATGGGATTAGCGATGGTTGGTCCTGTTCTTATGAAATATGGAACTCAAGAGCAAAAAGATTTCTATTTACCTAGAATCTTGTCTGGCGAAGATTTTTGGTGCCAAGGTTACTCTGAACCTGGATCAGGGTCAGATCTTGCATCATTGCAATGTAAAGCTGTAAGAGAAGGTGATCATTATATAATAAATGGCACAAAAATTTGGACTACACATGCTCAACATGCAAATAGAATTTTTTGTTTAGTTAGAACTGATAACTCAGGAAAACCTCAACAAGGTATTACTTTTATTTTAATAGATATGGATACCCCAGGGATTGAAATTAAACCTATAATTACAATGGCTGGTGATCATGAGGTTAATCAAACATTTTTTGATAATGTTAAAGTTCCTGTCGAAAATGTTGTTGGTGAGGAAAATGATGGTTGGACAGTTGCTAAATATTTATTGGAGTTTGAAAGAGGTGGTAATTATGCTGCTGGAATTCAATCTAATATAGAAAAAATTAAACAAATAGCATCGGTTGAAAGATCAGACACAGGAGAAAGTCTATTAGAGGATGATGCATTCTTAAAATCACTTTCTGAAACAGAAATCAAAGCACAAGCCCTTCTTATGACAGAACATAGGATTATGGCAGATATAGCTGAAAGAGGTCATCCTGGTCCTGCTTCATCAATTTTAAAATCAAGAGGGTCTAATTTAAAACAAGAAGTTGATATGCTTACAGTTGAAGCTGTAGGTTATTATACAATGCCTTTGCAAAACGAGGCAAGGCAACCGTTTTCAAATGTTGAAAAAATTGGTCCAGATCATGCTCTTACAGCTTTTCCTTCTTATTTGAATAATCGTGCATCAACTATTTACGGTGGATCTGACGAAGTTCAAAGAAATATAATGGCAAAATTTGTACTTGGATTATAAATAAAAAAAATGGATCTCTCTAAATTAAGAAAAATATTTGGAGAGAGATTCACAACATCCGAAGCGATAAGACGTCAACATAGTCACGATGAATCATGGCATGTGCCAATATCGCTTCCGGATGCCGTAATATTTCCTGAAAATACTAAAGAAGTCTCTGTAATTTTAAATTTTGCAAATGATAATAAAATACCTGTAATACCTTTTGGAGCAGGTACATCACTAGAAGGTCAAGTCCATGCTTTAAATGGAGGTATTACAATTAACTCTCTTAACATGAATAAAATTAAAGAGGTTAATTTAGAAGATATGGACTGCAAAGTTCAACCTGGTGTAACAAGGGAGGATCTAAATTTATTCTTAAGAGATACTGGTTTATTTTTTCCTGTGGATCCTGGAGCTAATGCATCAATAGGTGGAATGTGCTCCACTGGAGCATCAGGTACAAATACCGTAAAATACGGCACTATTAGGCAACAAGTTATGGGTTTAGAGGTAGTAATGCCTAACGGTGAAATCATAAAGACTGGTTCTAGGGCAAGAAAATCTTCAGCTGGATATGATTTAACACACCTTATGCTGGGCTCAGAAGGAACTTTAGGTTACATTACAGAAATCGATTTAAAACTTCATGGAAGACCAGAGGCAATTTCAGCAGGTGTATGTAGTTTTAAAAACCTTAATGGTGCAGTGAATACTGTCATTGAAGCTATACAAATTGGTCTTCCTTTATCTAGAATTGAATTATTAGATGAGGTTCAAATAAAAGCTATCAATAAATATAAAAATACAAACCATAATGAGAAACCAACATTATTTATTGAGATTCATGGGTCTCCTCTTGGAGTTAAAGAGCAAATTCAACAATTTGAAGAGATATCCAAAGGAAATGATTTGATTGAATTTGATTGGTCTGATCAACAAGGCGAAATTGATAAACTATGGAGCTCTCGTCATAGTGCTTATTATGCAGCTTTAAATCTTTGCCCTGGAAAAAAAGCTTTTACAACAGATGTGTGTGTACCTATCTCATCTTTAACAGAATGTATTCTTGAAACCAAAAAAGATATTGAAGTCTCAAATATAATTGCTCCAATTGTTGGACATGTTGGTGATGGAAATTTCCATTTAATTTTGCTCCTTAATCCTGAAGATAAAGAGGAGGTAAATGAAGCAAAAGAGATCAACGATAGACTTGTCGAAAGAGCTTTAAGAATGAAAGGAACATCGACCGGTGAGCATGGAATTGGTATTGGGAAAAAAAATTTTTTAAAGACTGAAAAAGGAAATTCTGTAAAAATAATGTCTCAAATTAAAAGATCGATTGATCCAAATAATATAATGAATCCTGGGAAAATTTTCTAAAAAAAACCACCGTACTCTGGGGGGAGAGTACGGTGGTAAACTAGTCATGTTTACAAGGGGGAGGTAAATGACTAATTCTTAAACTCTGGATAAGCATCCATTCCTAATTCGGAAACGTCTAATCCAGAAGTTTCTTCTTCTTCTGTAGGTCTTAGACCAAATACTACTTTAAGAACAATCCAACCGATCGCACTTAAAACAACAGTAAATACTCCAATACTTACAATACCGATAATTTGAGTTGCCATATCGCCACTTCCGTTTAATCCTGGAATAGCAACTGCGAGTGTGCCCCATATTCCAGCGATTAAATGTACTGAAATAGCACCAACAACATCATCAATTTTTAACTTATCAAGTAGTGGTATAGCTAATGTACAGATTACACCACCAATAGCACCGATTATTATAGCCTGTAATGGTGTTGCTACATCAGGGCCAGCTGTAATAGATACTAAGCCAGCTAAAGCGCCATTTAGAACAAATGTTAGGTCTGTTTTGCTATAAAGTACCATTGATAAAATTAATGCTGCAACCAAACCAGCACAAGCAGCCATGTTAGTATTTACATAAACATTTGCCATTGCTGCTGCGTCTGCTGCAGAACCCAATGCTAATTGAGAACCGCCATTAAATCCGAACCAACCGAACCATAGTATAAATGTACCTATAGTTGCTAGTGGAAGATTTGCACCTGGTATAGCGTTTACTTCACCATTTGGACCATACTTTCCTAAACGCGGGCCTATTATTATGGCACCAGTTAATGCTGCCCATCCACCTACTGAGTGAACTATAGTTGAACCAGCAAAGTCAGAGAAGCCCATTTCAGACAACCATCCGCCGCCCCATGTCCAAGAACCTTGGATAGGGTAAATGATACCTGTTAAAAATACTGCGAAGATTAAGAAAGGAACTAATTTAATTCTTTCAGCGACAGTACCACTAACAATTGACATAGCTGTTGCACAGAATACCATTTGGAAGAACCAATCTGACATCTTTGAGTAGCCATCTGCAGGATCTGCAGCAGCTTCAGGATTCCAAAGAGCAGGTGTACCAATGTAACCGCTTACATCATTATACATGAAGCCATAACCGACTAGATAGAACATTATTCCAGCTAGACTATAAAGAGCTACATTTTTAACACAAATAGTAGCTGTGTTTTTTGTTCTTACTAAACCAGCTTCAAGACAAGTAAAACCTAAAGCCATTAGCATTACGAGAAAACCACTAACAAGGAAAGAGAAAGTATTGAAGACATAAGCAGTTTCAGCACTCACTTCAGCGTTAGCTGTTCCGGTCAAAGCTAGGAATGAAAATCCAGCAATGATCATTGTTTTTTTAATGAAATTTTTCATTTTTTATTCCCTTATTATTATTAATTAACCGCCAATAGCATATGTAATGACAAAGAAAGGATCACTGTCATCTCTACTACTATCAATTATTGCGAATGAAAAACCAGAATCAAAGTCGATTGAAATACCGTAATCTGTTTCTTCGTCAGCTGCATCATAGTCGTAAAAACCAAGATGAAGACCAATACCAATCGCATCATTTACTGCAAAACCAGTATCGATTGTGTAATAAACATCGTCACCAAAATCCATATCCCAATCTGCATCGGCTAATATATTTGCTCCCAGTGAGAAAGCACCGATATCAGCTGAAATATTGACTTCACTGAAATCGTAACCAGCATCGGTATTGTCTGGATAAGCGTAGTAAATGTAACCAACGCTTACAGGACCAAAACTATATCCAGCATAAATATCAAGTTCATAAGTAGCGTTATCACCAAAATCTACATTTGATACCCAAACACCAGCTGAAAAACCTGATTCACCTGAAACATCGATACCACCTGAAACAGCAGCACCTTTACCTTGAGACATTCCACGCCAAATATATTCACTTGTTACAGCGGTATTCCATTCAACAGCTGCAGTAGCTACTCCAGTCATTGAAATACTCAATATTGCTGCAACTAAAAATTTCTTAATTTTATTAGTTGTTTTTTTAAAAATCATTTAAACCTCCAATTAGTTAATTGCGAAATCGCAACATTAATAAGCAATTTCAATACCAACTTTTGAAAATTAATAATTTTTTTTTAAATTTGAGGTTTTTTTAAGATAAATATCTATTAAAATCAGTTATTTAAATATTCTTCTATAAATTCCATTCTATCTTGCCCAAAAAACATTTGATCACCAACAAAAATAGTTGGAGCACCAAAAACACCTTTTTTAACAGCATTCTCAGTATTGGAAATTAATTTATCTTTAACATTTTGATCTGTAATTCTTCTGATAAAGTCATCAACATCAAAATTATTTTCAATAAGTACTTTTTTAAGTTCATCTTCATCATTAAGATTTTTTGGTTCTACCCACATATTTTTAAACATAACTTCTGTATATTTTATAAAATCGCCATCATCTTGATATGAAACAGCTCCTCTCATCAAAGTAAGAGTGTTAACTGGAAAATAAGGATTTCTCTCATAAGGAACTCCATACTTATCAGCGAATCTTTGAAGATCAATCATCATATATTTTCCTTTTGCAGGAACTGAGGCAGGTGGATTATTCCCTGTAGCTTTAAAAACCCCTCCAAGTAAAATAGGGAAGTACTCAATTTTAGTTTTATTTCTCTCGGCAATTATCTTCAGTTGCGTGAACGCCAAGTAAGCTGTAGGACTTCCAAAATCAAAGTGAAATTCAATATTTTTTGCCATTTTATATCTCTCTAAGCAGATGGCCTCCATCTGCTATAATCGTTTCTCCAGTAATGTAAGAACCAGCATCGCTTACTAAAAGCAGTAATGGACCATCCATTTCACTAAAATCCCCAACCCTTCTCATAGGGATTCTATTAATCATATCATTACTCATATCGGAATCAATAAAATCCTTATTAATATCAGAGCGCATATATCCAGGTGCTAACGCATTAACTCTTATTGAGTATTTTGCCCATTCAAGAGCCATTTGCCTAGTCAAGTGAGATAAGCCTGCTTTTGAAACACAATATACTCCATTTCCTTTTTGAGCAGCTTCTCCGCAAATTGAAGAAATATTTAAAACATTTCCACCCTTAATATTTTTTTTTCTTCTGCTGGAAACCCACTCTTTTGCTAGAAACCAAGGGCCTCTTAAATTTGTATTTATTACTAAATCCCATTCATCAGAAGTAGTTCCATCTATAGAACCTACTGTAGTGGTCCCGGCATTATTGACTAATATATCTATTTCACCCAAACTAGAAATGATAGAATTTAAACATGATTTAACATTATTTTCATCAGACACATCTAGGTCATAGATCTCTGCAATACCTCCTGACTCTTTAATAAGATCTTCAGTTTCTTTAAGTTTATCCTTCCTTCGAGCAGCTAAAGCAACTTTTGCTCCTGACTTTGATAATGTTAATGCTATAGAAGCTCCCAAACCACTACCTCCACCAGTAACTAAAGCCACTTTTCCATCTAAATTAAATATTGATTTCATAATTTTTTCCTTATTTTAGTAATCCAAGAGCGGATGCTGACATTGCTTTTATTCCAGTTGTAATTGTGGGTTTAGGATCAGGTGCAAAAAAGGGAGAATGAATAGAAACCAATTCGATTTCATTATTTTGATATTTTTTCCAATCTTCCTTTGATGTTCCCCCTAGCCAAAACAATAAACTTGGTATTTTTGGATCTTGTCTTCCGTATCTAGCAAAATCTTCTCCACCCATAACAGCTGATATTTCACTAACATTTTCATCACCAATTTCTTTACTTATAAAACTCAAAACTTTTCTTGAAAACTCAGGATCATTATATAATGCTGGTGTATACTCATCCTTTAACAAAACTTTAGGCATTTTACTCTCTGGCAAACCTGCTGCAATACCCAGTCCTTTAACAATTTTTTTTATTTCATCGATAGTTTTTTCTCGAACTTCATCGCTGTAAGATCTCAATGTTAATTGTAATCTTACTTCCTCTGAAATAATATTATGCTTAAGTCCGCCATGAATAGAACCCACTGTCACAACAGCTGGTTCAAGTGGATCAATTTTTCTACTCACGATTGTTTGTAACGATAAAACAATTTGGGATGCTAATACTATTGGGTCAATTGTTGTATGAGGATAAGCCCCATGACCTCCTACACCATTCACAATTATATCAACACTATCAACATTCGCCATTGCATAACCCAATTGATAACCAATAGTTCCTGCAGGGCCCATTCCACCCACATGAAGAGCTAAATTAAAATCGGGTCTTGGAAATCTTTCAAAAAGGCCGTCTTCTAACATAGCTAGCGAACCCTGGCCAACCTCTTCAGCTGGTTGAAGAACTAACATAAGCGTTCCAGACCAACTATTCTTCATGGAAATCAAGTTTTTTGCTGTCCCAATCAATACAGACATATGTATATCATGTCCGCAAGCATGCATTACTGGAACTTCTTTACCAAATCTATTTATTTGTCTCACTTTAGAAGCATATTTAAGATTGGTCTTTTCTTCAACAGGCAGAGCATCCATATCAGCTCTTATCATCAAGGTTGGGCCCTTACCGTTTTCTAGAATTGCAACAACACCCTTTTTACCAACCCCTCTTGTTACTTCATAACCATCAGCCTCAAGAATATCGGCAAGATGGCTCGCGGTTTTATCTTCTTGCCAAGAAAGCTCAGGATTAGAGTGAAGAAATTTATATAAATTGACAATTTCATCAATATTATATTTTGCTAACGCATTAGAACTAATGGGGCCTAATGAAATAATAGAAATTAAAATTAATAAAAATTTTTTATATCTAATATTGTTCAACTTTATCCTCTACAGCATTTCCTTTACCAGGTATAAGTATTTGTCTTATAAAGGTACATATAATTTCATTTTTTTGATTAGTGCCTGTTGTCTTTATTTTGACAATTCCTTGACCTTTCCTTGATTTTGATTCTCTCTTTTCTAAAACTTCTGAAGAACCATAGATTGTATCACCATAAAAAACTGGCGATGGAAATTTAACATCATCCATACCTAAATTGGCAATTGCTTTTTGGCTACAATCTGAAACACTCATACCAATTAATAAAGATAGAGTATAAGTTGAAACAACTAAATTTTTACCAAATTCAGTCGCTTTTCCATATTCGGAATCAAAATGGAGTGGGTGAGTATTTAATGTCATAAGTGTAAATAAATGGTTATCATATTCTGTTACAGTTTTTCCAGGCCTATGATCATAAACATCTCCAACTTGAAAATCTTCAAAGTACCTACCGAAAGTTTCTCTGTAATGATTTGGACCAATTTCTTTTGAATTCTTAATCATTTTTAATCCTCTTAAAAATAAACTGAAGCTTAGTTCTTCTATA